>Ga0209541_10010590_pt1 | contig 14657 bp, 14 predicted proteins | sample RifCSPlowO2_01_FD_184027 | JGI IMG/M metagenome (GOLD analysis project Ga0209541, IMG submission 184027) | Groundwater microbial communities from Rifle, Colorado - Rifle CSP2_plank lowO2_0.1 (SPAdes) (version 2) | ecosystem: Environmental > Aquatic > Deep subsurface > Groundwater | place... | reverse complement strand
GAAAGTCGGCAGGGGAATCGTGCAAATATCTTACAATAACAAGAAGGCTGAATTGATTTTGACAGACGCGGGAGCGTTTGTCGTCGAGCAGAACAGCATAAAAAAACTCCACAACAACTCGCTTGTGCAGTCAAACAAAGGCGAGCTTGAGCAGGCAGTGAGCAAAACCAGTCCAGCTTCAAAAAATAATCTCACAACCGATATAATTCAGACGCTGAAAAAAGAGCTCGGCAATTTTGAGATTGTCTTGTAAAAGAGAAATAAAATCTCGACAAATACTTCCTCAGACAATCCCAATAAATTATCCAGAAATCACAGTCTTATCATAAGTGATTATTATAACCAACAACTCTGCAATAATAGTATAAAGCATAAAGGTTTGCCCACCACAAAAAACATAGTTAACATAAATTCAATATGGTTGTTATATTGCCGAGAATACTTCCTTTAATAAATCAAATAATCGTCTGTCAGATTAATTAACATAATTTCAATAAATTTTTATACCAGCCCGTCTATTTATTAAAATGAAAAAGAGGGCTCTTTCAGGCGTAGTCTCTGTAGTCCTGCTTATTTTGCTTGTGCTCGCAGCAATTATGATTATCTGGGCAATAATAAAATGGCAGGTTGACAAGTCAAGCGAGCTGACCGGCATCAAAGCACGACTGCTCTTGACAAAATATTCAATACCTCCTAGTTCTGTAGGAAAAACACCAGAAGAAAATGATGTCTCATTCAGAGTAATGAAGGAGCCAGGCAGCGCAGACTCGTCATGCATAGTAATAGTTTTAGAATTCACAGACAAAACAACAAAATCTTTCCTTGATTACACAGACATAAGCATTGACGAATTCGACACCCAAGAAATAAACATCGATGGTTTAGATTATGAAGGAGAGATAGACAAAATATTTGTCTATGCATGTGAATTCGCAACATGGAAGGAACTGGTAATTTCCGACTTCCCAGTCGCAGTTTTTGATGGAAATTTCCAGAGCATAGTTGAATGTACAAACCCCTCAGATTGTACATCAGATCTCTGTATTAGCGGTGACTGCGTAGAATGCACGCTAACCGGAGGAGAATGCACACCCCCAGACTTTTGCTCCGAAGGAAACTGCGTTGAATGCACCCCAACAAATTTAGATAACTGCGCCTCCGGAGAAACCTGTATAAGTGGAGAATGCACGCTAACAGAAGAATGCTCTGATAATAGTGACTGTGATGATACGAATTTATGCACAATAGATTCCTGCTCCAGCGGAGCATGCTCCAACATTCCAAAATCCTGCCAAGCGGGATGGATGTGCAGCCCCTCAACAGGAGAATGTGAAGAAGAAACAACCTGCTCAGGAAATGAAGAATGCGACGACAACGCTTATTGTAATGGTATAGAAACATGCACCGCCGGAATTTGCCAACCCGGACCTGCACCATGCAACGACAACATAGAATGCACAATCGATACTTGCAGCGAAGCCACAGATTCTTGCGTTAATGACTACTCGCAATGCACGGGATATTATGTCCTAACAATAAACAGTCCTGCAGGAACATTAGGTTCAGGAGCAGCAATCCCAGACGAAAATTACCACTTTGGGCAAAATTACATTCTCAAAGACGAGACAATGACAATATCAATAACAGACCCGAGTGAAGCATTCCTCTACTGGAAATCTGAAGATACAAACACCATAATCTCAGGAGATACATACGCAACAATAACAATGGACTCAGACAAAACAATAACACCGGTATTTGCAAACCAAATAATCCTCGTTAATTCATGCCAAGATTTAACTCAGCCAAACACCTATTACAAACTATCTCAAAACGTACCCTTCCCTTATACCCCTGGAAGATTGAAATGCTTTGACATACTCGCAGATAATATAGCGCTTGATGGAAATACTTACAGTATAACCATAGAGTTTGGCTATTCAGATAGAACGGTTTATGCGATATATTCAGAAAACACAGAAAATATTGTTATTAAGAATCACAGATTGTATACGCCTCCGACATATCCATACAATTACATAATTGGGATATTTACATCAAATATTCGCAATGCCGTTATTTCAAATAACCTCTTAGAAGATTGGGGAGAAGGAATGTTTCTTATTGAATTAAAGGAAAGTTTTATAGTCAATAATAATATTAAGAGAACTAGGCAGTATCCTGTTAGCCAAGAATCTATTGTCTTATGGGAAAGTTCAGATAATATAATAAAAGGGAATACAATAGATGGCAGCGGATTTACGCTAGAAGGAATCTACCTATATACTGCCCTCACTGGTTCTGACTCAAATAAAATCATAGAAAATACAATAAAGAACATTAACGGCGGCAGAGGTATTTATTTAGATTCTTATAGTACTAGCAATATTTTTCAGGATAATAATCTATGCGATTCATTAAGTTATGCCGATTTCTTATGTGATAATTACTTTGAAAACGACAATATAGATAACGGAAATTCATATATAACAAATGAGCAATGCGGATGGCTCGGTCCTTCCCTGCCTTGCCCATAACCACCATGAAATTTCCTAACCCCAAAACTTAAAAACCCAATTTTCTAATCCAATCCATGAAAGGCATAGTTGTTCAGTTCAGGCGAAGCAGAAAAAAAATAAAAGAAAAACATTATCTGTTAGACTTAGGTTTCCAGTCAAGAGAAGAAGCGAAAAAGTCAGCAGGCAAAGAAGTTGAATGGACTTCCGTCGCCGGCAAAAAGATAAGAGGAAAAATCTCAGATGCGCACGGAAACAAAGGTTTAGTCAGAGCAATCTTTGAGAAAGGACTGCCCGGACAAGCTGTGACAACCGACGTGGAGGTAAAATAAGATGCCCGCAAAGGATACTTATTGCCAGAGATTAATTGATGGTTCATGCCCAGATATACAAGCCCTCCGAAGAGGAGAAGGCAGACTTCATGCATCTCACGAAGACCTCGCAGATCAGTATCAGGAGTGCTGCACAACAATGGCTCACGAACTCTGTCAACTAAATATTAAATTAGGTAAAAGATAAAATGCCAAGATATACTGCTTGTCCATATCTAAAAGGAGAACAATGTTCAGTAGTAAGATGGTTGAGAGAAGCAGCCAGAATCAATGGAAACGCCCCAAGAGTATCTGAGTTCTTTAATTCTCATTGTAAATCCACAGGACAAGACACTTGCTCGGAGAGATATCATCTTGATAACAGAATAGAGGTGCCTAAATTAATATGACAGCCAAAAAGATGATAAATAAAAAACTATCGTTGGTAATTAATCACAACTGTCCATTAAGATTTTATATTAATTATTTTCCAATTAATCTATTTAACATTCGGACAGGAGAAAAATCATGGGACTAAGAAAAGCATCCGCCTATTCAAAGAAATATGCACGCCCATACACGCGAACATCAAGCAGAAAAAGCAAGGCATACATCAAAGCAGTCCCGCAAAGCAAAATCGTGAAATTCACAATGGGCGACCAAAGCGCGTTCAATCTGAAAAAACATCCTTATGAAGTAAAACTAATCTCAGAAGAAAAAATCCAGATGCGCGACAATTCATTAGAATCCTGCCGAATGTTAATTTCAAAACAGCTTGAGAAAGTTGCTCAGGGGCTTTACTCCTTCACAATAAAAGTTTTCCCGCACCATATTTTAAGAGAAAATAAAACAGCCGCAGGAGCAGGAGCAGACCGTTTGTCGTCGGGAATGAAACATTCGTTCGGAATAACAATCGGCAGAGCCGCCCTCCTAAATCCCGGAAAAGAAATATTCTTTGTCTCAGCAGCAAACGAAAAAGTCGCAAGAGACGCGAGAAAAATTCTTGAAAAGACAAAGCCAAAAATCCCCTGCAGGTCCAGGATTATCCTTGAAAAAGTCAGATAAATCTTGGTTTGCATCTCCTGCCAAGAACTCACCATCCAAACCCGCCGCCCAAAAATAATTAACACAAAATTCAATCGTTAAGTGATGTTATCTGATTTTACTTTATTACCGATTTCTCAGATTATCACAAAATCCAATCACTCTTCTGAAGTATGATTTTACCAGCATAATCCAAAATAATTATTTCAAATTCAATCCCACTCACCAAGTATGATTTTACCAAATTAATTATTTCCCTCAATTAATCACTCCCCTCAGAAAATATTATCCCAAAGCGTAATCCCGCTGAAAACCCCGAAGAAAACAAAAATCAAAATTATAATCCCCTTTCTAAGCCACGACGCCTGCACCTCTCGAGGCAAAACTTTCCAGTTCATCCAATTAACCAGCCCAAGATGAACAAACATCGCAAACGCATTGATAACAGCCCCGAGAACAATCAGAAACAGCGGTTGAAAATCAAACAAAAACAAAATCACTCCAAAAAGAATCTGCGCCCATAAAAAGAAAAAGTAAATCTTTGACAAATTAATCTTCCCGCTCTTCCCGACTCTCTTCACAGCCCAATTCTCAGCCATAATTCTAGAAGTCGAGTCCATCACCCCAAGCTGAGTCTGGAAAAGCATTATGACGACAGCAATCAAAAACAAAAGCCCGACTGCAGGAACCAGACTCTGTCCGATAACCGCGCCCTCGCTGATTACAAAATCAATTCCCTCTCCAAAATCTCCTCCAATTTTGTAAGTTGTGGAATACGCGAGAAGCATAAGCATAGACATCGTAACCAACCCAATAAACCAAAAAACAATCAGATGCTCAATAGAAATCCTCTTCCACCAAACTTTAAACCTCTTTAAATTCTCATCATTCATTTTAAAGTCCTCTCCTGAAAGTTTAATCTGCTCTCCCTTTCGGCTTCTGAAAAATCCTGAAATCCTCTGGGAATATTTTCCCATCCCATAGCCTTTTTCTTTAACGTAAATAGACTGCGACAAATTCAGATTGCCCCCCGCCCCCGAGTAAGCAAACGCCGCCAGAAAAGCTGCAAACCCAATTCCTATCGGAAGAAAATTAAATCCTTCCCCTCGCCCAATCAACCCCTGCCCCAAAACAACCCAATCAGCCGGCTCAGCAATCAAAACCGCGAGAACAAAAATAAACGGAGTCCCAATCAGAAGGACATACTTAGTAATCTTTTCCATTCTTCCATAAACAGTCTTTCCTGAACTAAGAATCAGTCCTATAAAAATAAGAAAACCTATAGCAGCAAACCTGAAATAATCCCCGATTCCTGCAAGATGCGAAAACACCTTTGCCGACGCTGCAATTATCCCTGGAATTCCAAACCCTATAAAAGTAGAAAGAATAAACCAATACGGAGCCCACTTCATCCTCTTTCCCAGCCCGACAAAAACACTTTCCCCTTTAACGAGAGCATACCTCTCAATCTCCATATTCATAAAAAACTGAAATGTAATCCCAAGCAAGGCTCCCCACGCAATCCCAAGCCCCCAGTTTGAAACAAGATACGGCCACAAAATAACCTCACCCGAGCCAAGCCCCAAAGCAAGAATTATAAAACTCGGTCCAATCAGCTTCCACAACGGCAATGGTTTCGGAAATTCTTTCATTTTCACTCTTTTCTCTCCGAGCAAAACAGGATATATAAAATTTTCCGAAGATAAAATCAAGTTGTTTTTGAAAAGATGAAATAAAGAATTCAATTAAGTTATACTGAGAAATTATTTAATCACTAATCAATCTATATCACAAGACACAAATAATTTCTCAGTATAAAAATATAATTAATATAAATTCGATATTGTTGTTATATTACCGATGGTATTTCAATTAATCTGGATTGACTAGGGCATAAATTATGAATGCTCGCGAAAAATTAATGTCTTCTAATCGAGAGATAGATTAATTAAGATAAAGAGCATCTTGATTTCTTATTAATCATTTCCTTTCCCCAAAAACTTCTCAATCATAATCTTTATTAACTTCCACAACTTTCACAAAAGATGGTTCAAAAAGAGGCGCACCAAAAAATAGAATTCATAAAATGGTTCTCCGAACTCTCAAACAAAGATGTCCCTATAGCCGGAGGAAAAGGAGCAAGCCTAGCAGAGATGTATAACTTAGGCATTCCTGTCCCCCCAGGATTCATAATAACAGCCCAGACATATAAATATTTCATAGAAAAAACAGGAATAAATGAAACAATCTCAGGAATACTGCAAAACTTAAATGTCAACAACACAGCAGAACTTAACAAAGCATCAGAGCATATAAGAAAAACAATAGAAAAAACATCCTTCCCAAAAGAACTAGAAGAAGAAATCCTTGAAGCGTACGAAATTCTATCAGCAGAAAAAACAGAAGCGTCCGAAGTCCTAAAAAGAAATAAGCCGCAATTCGTAGCAGTCCGTTCCTCGGCAACAGCAGAAGACTTAGCAGACGCAAGTTTCGCAGGACAGCAGGAATCTTTTCTGAATGTCAGAGGCGAGAAAGATTTTCTTGAAAAAGTAAAAGAATGTATGTCCTCTTTATTCACGCCAAGAGCAACTTTCTACAGGGCAAAAAAGGGATTCAAGCACATGGAAACCTATCTAGCAGTCGTCGTGCAGAAAATGGTCAACTCGGTAAAATCAGGAGTCATGTTCTCGCAAAATCCAACTTCCGACGACAAATCAATATTAATTGAAGCCGTCTGGGGGCTGGGCGAAGGAATCGTGTCCGGAAAAATAAGGCCGGACCAATACAGAGTCCACCCTGATTTGGAAAACTTCAAAGTTCTAAAAATAGAAGTCGCAAACAAAAAAATAGCAGTCCTGAAAAACGACGAAGGGCAAAACGAAATATTCAAGCTGTCAGAAGAACGCTCAAACACAAGAGTTCTTGACAACTATGAAATCAAAACCCTCGCACAATTGGCAAGAAGACTCGAAGAGCATTACGAAAAGCCGCAGGACATCGAATTCGCAATAGACAAAACAGGAATTTACATTGTTCAATCCCGCCCAATAACTACAAAATTCAAGAAATCAGAAAGCGAAATCAAAGGTGACGCAATTTTGTCCGGCTTAGCGGCATCGCCGGGAATCGCGTCAGGAACCGTAAAAATAATTCACGACATTTCAGAGCTGGAAAAAGTAAAAGAAGGCGATGTCATGGTAACTGAAATGACAAACCCGGACATGGTCGTCGCAATGCAAAAATCAGCAGCCATAATTACAGACGAAGGCGGAGTAACAAGCCACGCAGCAATTGTCTCACGGGAAATGGGAATCCCGGCAGTCGTCGGAACAGACGAAGCAACAAAAAAATTAAAAGACGGCGACATCGTAACAGTTGACGGTTCAGCAGGAAAAGTTTACCCTGGAAAAGGCGAGACAAAACTTATAGAAATAAAGCCGATTATAAAAGGAACAAGAACAAAAATAAAAGTCATCGCGGACTTGCCCGAAGGAGCAGAAAGAGCATCTCTCTCCGAAGTTGATTCAATCGGGCTCACAAGACTTGAAGGAATAATTGCAATCGGCGGCAAGCATCCCTACTACTTCGTCAAAAATAAAAAAATGAATGAATACATAAATCTTCTTTCTTCAAATCTCAAAAAAATAATCAAGCACTACAACGAAATCTGGGTGCGCTCGTCAGACATCCGCTCCGACGAATTTTCGCATCTTGAAGGCGCGCCAAAAGAAAGCGAAGCAAATCCAATGATGGGCGACCACGGTATAAGATTCTCGCTGAAACACAAAGACATTCTAAAGGCAGAGTTCACAGCAATAAAAGAAGTTGCCGATGATTTCCCTGATAAAAAAATCGGATTAATGGTTCCTCTTCTAATCAGTGTCGACGAATTAAAAAAAACAAAATCAATCGCAGAAGAAGTCGGAATGCAGGACAACATAAAAATCGGAGTCATGGTTGAGACTCCGGCAGCAGTCCAGATAATTGAGGAGCTCTGCAAAGAAGGAATCGATTTCATCTCATTCGGCACAAACGACCTGACACAATTTACTTTAGCTCTCGACAGAAATAATGACGAAGTCGCAAACCTTTTTGACGAAACCCATCCTGCAGTCGTCAGAGAAATCCAGCACGTTATACAAGTCTGCAGAAAATACGGCGTAGAGACAAGTATTTGCGGACAGGCGGGAAGCAAGCCTGAAATGGCGCGCATCCTCGTAAAAGAAGGGATTAATTCAATATCTGTAAATGCGGACGCGGCAAGAAAAATCAGCGAAATAATACATGAAATAGAATCAGGAGAGCCAGCCCAAATCTCAGAAGAATACTCCTTGCCGAAAGAACAGCCGGAAGAAGAGACAGGAGAAATGGAGTCAGAGCAGGAAATCCCAATGGAAGCTGCAGCCCTTTCCGCTCTTTTCAACCCGGAATTACTCAAAGAAAAACCTCTGGAAAATATTGACATGGAAGAAATAATACTAAAAGAACTCGAAAGCGACGAATACAATCCAGGCCTCGGCGGCGAAGAAGCCAAAGAAGACATTCCACCCTTGAATGATTCGATTCCAGTAACTTCGGATTCTTTCGAAGAAAACAAAGAATAATTATCCTTCAAAATAAAATATAATAACTGTAAATCACCTATGATTTTACCAACATAATTATTTTTTTGTCTTAGGTAATATCTATATATAGCAACTTTTTTATATTCCAAGGTTAAATTAATTAATCGCCTCTATAGCTCAGTGGTAGAGCGCAGCATTGGTAATGCTGAGGTCCCGAGTTCAACTCTCGGTAGAGGCTGTTTCTTTAAAGTAGTAACAATACAAAAAGTTTATATATTTGCTTCTATATTAGATATTATGGACGTCCAGTTAAGGCAGAAAAGAATGAAGAAAGCTGAAGACTTGTTTAGCAAGTGGCATGAAGCAGCGCAGAGGAAAATGAAAGAAGCATTTGTCTCAAACCCTGCACTCCTGAGCATGTTTTGTTATACAACCCCCCGCCCTAAAAATTACGGAGGTAGTTTTTGGGATTATCCAATAAATTCCAGTTATCCGATATCAAGAGAGGACGGACAGTTTAATCTTGAGGTTTATGCAGGCGATAGAGCAGAAGGAAGAAAAATGGAAGTTCTTGATAACTCAGGTAAAGGTTATTCATTCGAAGAGATAGTCCGAAGGGTTATAGATCACACAATCCCTAAAAGAGAAATAAGTGGATTTTCAAGAGGAAGATGGAGTTATAGTAGAAATCATCTTATTCATCACATAAAAGATAAATCGGGAATTAATTTGAAGAGAAATAAAACTATCCAATCTCCAACCCATTCGTCTTATTCACCCCAGGCAGCCACTCCGAATTAACCACGAAAGTGGTTATCTGAACAGAATGATCAAACAAATTCTCAAGCCAGGAATAATACAAATCAAAAAATGTATCCCTCTCTACAGGCACGCTCAAATGCAGATTCTGATTGCTGACTATGAAAAGCGCCCCGATAAACAGCAGTTTTACTATAACAATATAAATTTTCATCAGCCAGTTGAATTACTTCCCCAATTCTGATTCACAGCATAGCCAACAATCTTCCCGCCATTGGCAAAAAGATTCTGCCACCACTGAAAATAAAGTTTTCCGAAACTTCCGACTCCGTCTAAACTGCCAAAATCAACATCCGACCGAACATAAACAAAAACAACTGACAAAAGAATTGCCAAAAGAAAGACAATTATCAGAAAGTTCACAAACGGCCCGTGCAGTCTCTGCGACTGATAAATGTAGGCTATTATAGCAAATATTACAAGAAAGCTTATTATGAATGCCGCGCTCATGCAATAATCATGCTGAACTTCTATAAAAATCTTTGCAAAAATGTTTAGTTAAGAATCCCAAGAAAAATTCAGAGAATTTAATTAAATAGATACTTAAAGTTATAATATCTGCTTCTATTAATGGAAAAGAAAAGAGAGAAGGTTGCTATTTTTATTGATGGGAGAAATTTTTATCACAGTACGAAACGTTTAGAAAGAAAAGGATTTGAAATAAACCTTGGAAAATTAGTTAATGATTTAACGGGAAGTAGAGAACTTATTGCCGTATACTATTATAATGCTCTCTTAGACAAAGAATATGATTTAAAGAGATATGAAGAGCACAATGAATATATCGAGAGTCTAAGAAAGATTCCTAAGTTTAAAGTTATTTTGTGTGACTGGAGAAAAATTGTAGATAAAGACGGAAAAGTGAGATACGACATAAAAGGGGACGATGTTTACTTGGCTCACGATCTTTTGATAGGAGCGTTTGATGATTTGTATGATATCGCGATCATCGTAAGTGGCGATGCAGATTTTATTCCAGTAATTAACACAGTAAAAAATAGATTTAAGAAAAAAGTTGGGAATGGGTTCTTTAGAAGAACTTCGTCATATAAGCTGAGAAAAGCATGTAATTTTTCTGTAAACCTTAATAAGGTTTTACTTAAGCTAAACCAAAATAAATCATGAAGAGAGGAAGCGTCAGTGCCATCCGAAGACGGCACCTCGCATGTATGATTATTCTTCGTGCTTGAAGTTTATAAAACTTTCGTGAGGGGTTGCTCTGTCCGGAGTTCCAATTTTTTTAGAATTATGACAAAAAGATTTAAGCAATGCTCAATATCCGCGACAAATGCTAAAATATTTTAATCGAATTTTCTAACTCCGGACAGAGCATGTATTTCAAATCCGCGTTAGGGATTTTCACATCCCTCAATTCCATCCCCCCAACCCGCAATTCGAATTTTACTTTGTTTATGCTCCTGCCGGGACTTGAACCCGGGTCGCCGCCGTTCTCCGTGCCTGAGAATTTCTCAAGACACCAACAAAAGTGCCTGTCCAAAGATGGACTGAGATTATCAACTCATCGTATTAAATCTCGGCAGTCGAGAGGGCGGAATCTTTGACCACTGGACCACAGGAGCTAAACTAAGTTAGAAATACCCGTTTTTAAGATTTGTCATTCCCCAACTAAAAGTGAAACTCAATAAAAAAGAATTATGTCGATTAAATTATAACAAAAGACATTAGTTTTTCATTTATATCGTAGTCAATCCTAATCAATTGAAAACATCCACTGCAATATAATAATCGTATCGGATTTACATTAATTATGCCTTTGCATTGAGAAATTATTTACGTTTTATGCTATAAACCCAAGTTCTTGTTATATTGCCGACGGTATCTCAATTAATTCGAATCGGCTGTAAACTTTCTTGCCGGCCTATTTAGGAAGGTTTAAATTTTATGTTTATTTAACTTAAATATGCTTGGAAAAACACATATAGCTTTAGCAATCGCGAATATTCTCTATTTTCTTCCTTATATGAATAACGAGGTTATTTTTTCCGTGACTGTTTTGATTTCTTCTCTTCTGCCTGACATTGATTCTGCTTTTTCCACTCTCGGCGAGAAGAAGATTTTCAGACCGGTTCAGTGGGTTTTCGGGCATAGGGGATTTATCCACAGCTTTACTTTTTGCATCGCTGTTTCACTGCTCCTTGCTTTCTTTTATCCGGTTTTTGCGTTTCCGTTTTTCATAGGATACGGGTTTCATTTACTATTAGACAGCTTTAGTGTTCAGGGCATCAGGCCTTTCTGGCCAATCAAAAAAGAATCAAAGGGATTTATCAGGACTGGCGGAAATGTTGAGAGAGCTGTTTTTATAGTTCTGGTTTTAGTTGATCTTGCGCTTCTTGTGAAATTGTTTATTTAGTCTTAAGTAAACCAAAAAGGCAGTATCCCCTAACAAAAGGCTTTAACCAGCACCCCCATTTACGCTGTAGCCATTTATATTATTGAAAACACCGTCGATAATAAGCAATCATCTCAAAGTTATGTTAATTATTTTTATGACAAGCGATTTCATCTTGTGTTATAAATAATTTACCAGTCTGTCTAAGTGAATATGCTGCGCTTAACACTTTAGTAATGTTTAAAAGAGTTAGTTATTTTTGTCTAGTGAAGCCCTGTAGTATAAGGTGAAGTAAACTTCCCCAAAATTCTACAGGTTAGCTGGGATAACAGCCCTGTAGTATAGTGGTCAAGTATTCGGGACTCTGGCTCCCGAGACCTCGGTTCAAATCCGAGCAGGGCTATAATAAGAGACTATAAACTTATCAGGACAAAACTCTGATTATTATATTTAGTCTCTTAACCATCATAAAAATATATTAACACCAACGATAAATCAAATCCAGATAATTACTCAGGTTATTAATAAAAAATAATTTTGTTATGTCTCATTATTTTGATAATATCTTAAATAGTAAAGTTTAAATTGTTTGTAATCTTTTAGCTAGCATGAAGGAGAAAGAAATAGGAAGGGTTTTTGACTTCTTTGCGAAGATAGGCGTTGCTGCAATAAAAGTGACTGGGCCCTTAAACATCGGGGACAAGATTCACATTAAGGGAGGCACCACAGATATTACTCAGGAAGTTACGAGCATGCAGTCGCACAATAAAAACATTGAGAAGGCAAAAAAGGGCGGCGAGATTGGAATTAAGGTTGAAGACAGAGTCAGGAAGAACGATAAAATATTCGTGGTTAAAGAATGAATCTAAAAAGAGCTATTTTTTCAGGGGCATTGCTGTGGGTTCTCATATTCTTTGAAGTGTCTGTTCTTATGTTTGGTTTAGAACTGGAAGCAGGGAAAAATTATTATATAATTCATTATATCCTCCTTGCTTTGCTGTCTTTAATATCGGCTGCTGTTTATTTTAGAGGCAAAAAGGTTAGGAAAGGTTTTGGAGAAGGTATTTTAGTCGGTATTGTTTTTGTTATAGTTGGATTGGTTCTTGACGCTGTTATAACTGTTCCTCTTTTTATAAAAAATTATTCTATATTTGCTGATCCTTATCTTTGGGTCGGGATAATTGAAGGGCTGATTATTGTTGCGATTGTTGGCGCGGTTAAGGGGCGTGCGAAGTAAATATATAACTATATCACAAGGCATTAAACTTACAGCCAATCCGAATTTATTGAAATACCGTCGTTAATGTGCAGCTCAATGAGTAGTTTAATGTTATCAAAAGATACCGAAAATTTTGTGCGCACCGCGTGAAGCTCCCAATCGCAGCAGAGCTGCGAGGCTTCCGGGAAGAACTGCTGTCAATAAGAGATATGTTGATAATAAATAATGTATATGGGATAATTACTTTTTCTTGTCTACTGTTTACCCAATCGCAGCAGAGCTGCGGGGATTTCTTTTCAATTAAAGAGCATACAAAAATTAAGACTTCGATTCTATCGCAGTAAAAATAATTCTTCTTTGTCTTGGGCCGTCTAATTCCACGAACATGATAGACTGCCATTTTCCTAATTGCATCTTGCCTTTTTCAACAGGAATTGTTTGAGAAGACCCAATAATTGAAGCTTTGATGTGCGCTGCGGCATTGCCGTCGATTTTATCGTGCTTCCAGATTCCCTGCGGTATTATTTTATTCAGAAGAGATAGAAAATCGCCCTGTATGTTTGGATCGTTATTTTCGTTTATTATTATGGCGGCTGTTGTATGCGGCGTGTAGATGTTTATGAGCCCTTCTTTTACTTCCGACTTACCAAGAAAATTTTTGACTAAGTTTGTGATGTCTATGCATTCTTCTTTTTGATTTGTTTTTATAGACAATTCCATTTTTAAGAAGAAATCCTGAGCTTTTCCAAGTCTGTGTTAAATCTTTTTGCTTTGTCATCGTCTAAAATGAATTTGAAATCGTCTTCTTTTTTTCCGAAAATGTTGTCAATTGTCTTGAAGTTGCTTACCACTAAAGCTATTTCCGGCTCCAGCAGACATGTCTTAGACAAGACGCGCCAGCCTTTGATTGGGGAGGAGCGTGTTTTTTCCTCATAAACTAACGCTGAAAGTATGTTTTCTTCCTGAGTTAACTCGTCGTAGGAGAGAGAGTCAAGCAAGACTTTTGATTTTTTGAAGTCAAGATTTGTGTAGTCTTTTATGACTAAGTCGGTTTCTTTCTCGACTCCTGAAATTATCTCTTTTAATCTTATTTTTAATATTGCTCCTTCCTTCCCGAGTTCTACATTATATTTTCTCAGCTCGTTTGTAAGTTTTTGAATCAGCATGCCTTTTTGTATTACTGCGGTTGCGAGAGAAAGATTTGAGTGGCTCTGTATTTCTGCTTTATTCAATCTTTCGACGTAATTATCAAATAATTCTTTCTGCTTTTCCAGAAGCTGAACCTGCTCGTTTGCTTTTCTCAAAAGATTAGCTGTTGACTGCAGATGGTGGCGTGTGTTTTTGTAGAAAACAGTTATTTCGTTTCTTCTTTCAGATATTGCAATCGCAATTGTTTTTGCCTGCTTGGCTGTTCTTTCTGCCGCCTTGTGCCTCGTGCCTGTTTCCGCACTTTTTATCTTTGAGTCGGGAGTGAGAAGGACGTTTGCAAAATTTATTCTTTTCAAGTCGTCTGAGATTATGATTGCGCCGTCCATTTTTGTCAGCTCAATTAATTTCTGCGGCGTGAACCTCGTGTTTATTCGGAAGCCGCCGTCGAGGATTGGATGCAGATATTCGTTCTCAATTACAATCAAGGCTCCTTTGCCTGCGTTTAATGTTCCATCAAGAGCTGTTCTGAGGTTTGTTCCTGGAGCAATAGTTTTTAGGACAGACAGAAGCTCGTCTTCGGATACTCTTTCATTTATGTTTTTTATGAGAATTTCTTGGATTTCTTTTTTTTCTGTCATCTTTGCAGGAAGAGTGATTTGTATTTAAAGATTTCTGGAGAAATCG
>Ga0209541_10010589_pt1 | contig 14658 bp, 25 predicted proteins | sample RifCSPlowO2_01_FD_184027 | JGI IMG/M metagenome (GOLD analysis project Ga0209541, IMG submission 184027) | Groundwater microbial communities from Rifle, Colorado - Rifle CSP2_plank lowO2_0.1 (SPAdes) (version 2) | ecosystem: Environmental > Aquatic > Deep subsurface > Groundwater | place... | reverse complement strand
AAAGGCCCTTGTCTGATTTTTCAATCCTTTCAAGCACTGAATCAAAATCCTCCTGCTTTTTCAGGCAGCCATTGCCTCTAGCGTGCAAGTGCGCAAAGTCAACAGTAAGCTTTACTCTAGGGTTTGCTGAATGCAGCTCAAGCAATTCCTCCAAACTGCCAAACTGCGAAGGCTTGCCTGTAGTTTCAGGAGCAAGAGTGATTTCCAGCTTTTCATTGTCAAGAACCGCTAGCATTTCCTGAACTGCTTTTTCAACAGCGTTGAAAGTTTCTTTAGGAGTGGAGCTTTGGTAAAATCCAGGGTGAAATGTGATAGAGTCAGCATTGCACAAGCTTGCAATCCTGCAGGATTGGAGAATGTGATGCTTGCTATTGCCGAGCTTTTGCTTATCGTAAGAGTTAAGGTTTACATAGAACGGAGCGTGCACCGTAAGCTGAACGCCTGTCTTTTCCTGCGCTTTTTTAACCAATAAAGCGCTTTCAGGAGCCATTTTAACTCCGTAAACAAACTCTAATTCCATTGCATCCAAGCCTAACTCTTTGACTCTTTCAATGCCACCAGCAGAAGACTTGCTCCCGGAGGAATGGGGAATGCCAGCAGTTCCGAACAAAAGCCCTTGCATGATTTAAAAAGGCATGCAAGGGAATTAAAGTTTTCGCTAAAGGCTTAGGAAAAGGTTAAATAAGATGCTGGCGTAATACTTAAGCTTGGAAAAAAGCTTTTTTTAAAAGAGGCATTTAGCATGAAGGCTGTTTTTGATTTGAAGGAAGTGAGCCAGAGCTGGAGCAAGCCTACAGAGCCTAAAAGGATTACAGCAAAAGAGGTAATAGCTGAAGAGGGAGAACAATTTGACCTGACTGAAAAGAGCGAGCCAATGTTCAGGTTTTTAAGATGCAACTCAGACAAGGCGCTGATAGAATACAACAGGGCGTACACTCTGAAGGGCTACGAGCAGCCTTTAAGCAGGACTATCTGGATAGAGCTGAAGCAGACTATAGAGTTCAGCAGTTTGTGGAACAGCAACGGATTGACAAAAAAGCTCACCTTGAAAAAACTTGAAAGTGAGTAAAAAATGGCTCTAAAGCAAGTCTTGGTTTTAAGGACAGACTTGAAAATGGGAAAAGGCAAGCTTTGCTCACAGGCAAGCCATGCCTCGATAGAAGCCTTTTTGAAGGCAAAGCAAAAGGACAGCTTTCTTGCGGAGCAATGGCTGAAGCAAGGCATGCCGAAAATAGTTCTTAAAGTTGAAGGCGAGAAAGAACTGCTGGAAGTTTTTGAAAAAGCGAAAAAAACAATTCCCTCCGCACTCATCAAGGATGCTGGAAGAACGCAGGTAGAGCAAGGAAGCATTACTGCCTTGGGACTAGGGCCCTGGATTGGGGAAGAGATAGACAAGTTCACAAAACACCTGAAACTGCTGTAAAAAGCCCGAAAGCCAAAAGCAAAAACTTAATTAATTCAAATTCCCTCCACTCAAGCATGGACGAGAGAAAGAGAAAGATTGCAAGGTTTTTTGCAATAATGTATCTAGTGTTTGGAATAGCAATCATATACCTGCTTTTCTTCAACCTTGGAATAAGCATTGAAGGAAAAACAGCAGGAGGCGAGCTTGAGGTTTTAGTAAAAAACAACAGCCTGCACCTCATAAGGGACATTAACGTTTTCGTGGTTGAAAGCACAGGCAGTGAAAAAAAAGTGCTCTCAATCCAGCAGCTGGTGCCAAGCGAGGAAAAGGCAGTGAAGCTTTCGGAAATCCACGCTGTTGAAGGAAAGATAAGGCTTGTTGCAAGAGCGCCTTATCACTTAGAGGTTTCCAAGGAAATCCAAATCCAAGGGCAAGGAACAGGAACAGAAGATTTTAGGGTAGAGCTTGAGGCAGTGAACAAGATTTTTGCAGGCTCTGAAGCCAGCTTCAAGCTCACGATATGCAACCAGTTCCAGGATTCAAAACAGGTAAAGATTGAAACAGTGCTTGACGCTGAATTCTTCACAACAGTTCCCGCAGCAAGAAGCATTGAATTGAAAAGCAGCGAATGCACAACGCAAGAGTTCAAGATTACTGGCTCTAAGGCCGGAGAGGCAACAGTAAGCTTTAATATCAGCGGAGAGCAATTTAATAAAAGAGTCGAAAAGCAAGTGCAGATAATAGAATGAGAGTGAAAGAATGGCTGAACAGAAAAACCAGGCAAGCATCATAGAGCTAATACAGCAAATGGTGTCGGAAGGGGTTCCTGAAGAGAAGATAGTCCAAACATTGAAGGAATTAGGCGTAGAGCCTGAAAAAGCAAAAAGGCTGCTTCTTTTAGGACAGGCAGACACTTTTGCGCTATTGAGGAGCGAGATCGCAAGGATTGTAGTGGATGATATTGAAAAGGAAAAGCCAAACCTTGTAAAATTCATCAGCGAGGAAGGCGAAAAAGCAGGCCAGAAAAGCAGGGAAAAAATAACAACGCTTGTAATGCAGGACGTGCAAAAATACGAGAAGGCAATAACAGGCCAGAGCAAGAGCTTTCAAGAGCTGATTGGAGACAATGTCAGGAAGGTCACTGAATTAAGCGACAGGGTAAAGGACGCTTTGAACGAGTTAGGAGAGCAGGTAGGCCAGTTAAAGATAGACATGGACGAGATGAAGATTAGGGGAATTGGGTTAAGGAACAGGCTAATAGGCTTACTGTTGCTGCTCGTAGGAATAGCCTTTCTTGCCTTGGACTTTTACTTATTTGTGACAAAATTCATTCCAGCAAATGCGGTAATAAGCCCTGACAGCCTCATAGTGACTTTAATACTTGCACTGGTCGGAGTAACCTTGGTGTTTCTGGCAAGCGCTTTCTAAAGAAGCAGTTTCTAAAATTCTTTCTTAAGCTTATTGTACTCTTTCAAGGAATTTATCGCCTGCTCGAGCTGGTTTTTAGCTCTCAAGGACTTTTCCTTAGCAAGCAATTTCTGCAATTCCTGCAATACAAACTCTATCTCAAGCATTCAAAAAAGCCTCACTTTTCAATCACTGCCTGCTTTCCAAGAATTACAGTCAAAGGCACGGAAACTGCATGGGCTTTTTTCAGGCTGATGGTGAAACTCTTGTCCCTTCGGGAAAAATTCTCCGGCTTTATGAAAAGCCAGCCCTTGTTTGGAATCTTCCACGCAACGAAAAAATCCGCTCCGGCAATGCTGCACCACTGCTTTGTGGTCAGGAACTGCTCTATGGAAAGGTTAAGGTAGGAGGAATTCCAGGCCTTGCACTCAAACCCAAGCTTTTTCTTGGCGCTCAAGGCAACCAAATCCGGAGAAGGCAATGGAGTGACTCCAGAGCCTGCTGCCCTTAAGGTAGCAAAGCCGTTATTCCACAAAATCTTAATCAGCTCTCTCTCTGCATTAGCTCCCTTCCTATAAGCAGGCATTAAAAAAACCCTACAAAACAAGGCTTGGAAAGTGATATATTAATAACTGTTTCCCTGGAAAGGTTTTTTATAAAGTTTAAAAAAAACAAAAAATAGCGTTCAGAGAACCAAAAAAGAGAGCGCAGGTTTGTTTTTTGAAAGAATTCAGCAAAACGCCCCTGCAGGAAAGCAGGAAAAAAGGCGTTGTTTTAAACATTCACGCTCATGCAGGAAAGCCTGATTTCAAAATCAAGGGCTTTTCCAAATGGCAGAATGCCATTGAAGTTGAAGTAAAGGCATTCCCGCAAAAAGGGAATGCAAATGCTGAAATTGAAAAAAAACTAGGCGAATTCTTTCAAGCAAGCTGCACTCTGCTTTCAGGATTTTCAAGCAGCAAAAAACGCGTTCTGGTGAACGCGGAATTGAAAAAAGTTGCTGAAAAGCTGGAAAGCCTGGAAAAAGGCTGATTCTCGAAAAAACGCTGTTTTTTGGCCAAAAAAGGTGATAAAAAAAATGGCAAAAACATACATAGACAGCGTAAAATACATGATAGAAATAGAGTTTGAGATTAAAGGAATAGTGGACAAGCCTGACATTATAGGCGCGGTTTTCGGCCAGAGCGAAGGCCTGCTCGGAGAACAGCTTGACTTGAGAGAGCTGCAAAAAAACGGCAGGATCGGAAGGATTGAAATAACCCAGAACACAAACATGGGAAAGACTAAAGGCTTACTCTCCATACCAAGCAGCCTTGACATGGTGGAAACAAGCATTCTCGCAGCAGCAGTGGAAAGCGTGGACAAGGTAGGGCCTTTCGAAAGCAAGTTCGTGACAAAAAACATTGCAGACGTGAGGAAAGAAAAAAGAAAAGGCATTGAAGAAAGGGCCAAAGACTTGCTGAAAAAAATGATGACAGAGCAGATTCCGGACACGCAAGAGTTCACTGAAAGAATAAGGGAAGATACTAGAAGCGCTGAGATAGAAACCTACGGGCCTGAAAAAATACCATGCGGGCCAGGAATAACGGAAGAGGATTCAATCATAGTGGCGGAAGGAAGGGCTGATGTCATAAACCTGCTCAAGAACGGAATAAGGAATGTTATAGCAATGGGCGGAGCAAAGCCCCCAAGAACTTTACTGGAATTATGCAGGCAGAAAAACACAATACTCTTTGTTGACGGAGACAGAGGCGGAGAGCTTAACGTGAGAAAAATGGTAGAGCTTACAAAAGTAGATTCAGTAGCGCAAGCCCCTGAAGGCAAGGAAGTGGAAGAGCTGCAAAGGAAAGAGATAGTGATGGCGTTGCGAAGGAAAGCAACCCCTGAAGAATTCCTCAAAGCAAAAAGCGAAAACCATTACAACCGCCAGCCAGGATTTGCTCCAAGATTCCAACCAAGAATGCCTAGAGGAATAGGCGCAAGAAGAGGCTTGAGAATCCCAAGGGCGCAAACAAGAGGCTTTCCAAGAGGAACAGGCTACGGCGGAAGCCGCAACGCATACCCAGACCAAGGCTTCCAAAGAAGCACTTTCAGGCAGGAGTTTGAAAGCCCAGCATTTGAAAGCCACACTCTTCAAGAGCAAGGCTCCATAGTGCAGGAAATGCCAAGAGCCATTCAGGAAAGTTCTGAAGAGAAAGCAAGCGCTGAAGAACTAGCAGCCTTTACTCCAATAATGCAAGAGCTTAAAGGAAGCCTGAAGGCAAGGTTTTTGAACTCAGAAAACCAGCAAGTGCAGGAAACAGAGGTCAGGGAAATGCTTGAAGAGCTAAAAAAAGCCCAAAACGTAAAGGCAATAATCTTTGACGGCATTATAACAAAAAGAGTCGTTGAGGAAGCGAAAAAAGCAGGCGTGAAAACCATTGTCGGAGTGAAAAAAGGAAAAATAGAAAAAGAAAAGGAAATAAAAGTGCTGGCAATCACTGCCTAACTATCTTTTCTTTTTCCTTCTCAAAGGCCTTTCTGAAATAATCCGCTCAGCCTCTTCAATAGGCAAAATTATTTTCCCGCTCAAGTAAAGCATTGCGCCAACAAGCAAGCCAATCAACCACAAGAACAAGCTGGCAATAGGCTCCAAAAGCAGGCTCCAGGTCTGCTTGACTCCTAAAGAATCCTGGTCAGGCCTTACAAACACTCCCGCATAGTAAGCGCTCTGCTGGCAGAACCCTTGAGGAAAAGCGTTAGGGTCTTGCAAGCACTTGTTCAAGAATTTTACATTATCCCAGCTCTCAAACATCAAAGCTCCAGCATTGAAAAACATCAGCAAAGAAGCAACTACAAGAAAAGCGCCAATAAGCTTTGGCAAATGCAAGTTCTTGCCCCCAATCCTGAAAAACATTATCCTACGCACTTTCCAAACCACCTGTAAAGCATTAAAACTTCGTAATATTTAAACCTTTACAGTAAACCAGCCATTCACTCAAGCAACAAACCCGTGCTTAAAGTCAACGCTGAACATTTAAAAAGGGAAAAAAAGAAAAGCAATTTATACAGTGAAGGGCAAAAGATTAGTGACATGCCTTTCAGACCGCCTTTCAGATTGAATTTCGGAAAATGGTTCAGCTGGCGCAAGAAAAAGCCAATTCCTCAAGCTAAAGCAAAACCAGCCGAAAGGCCTGCATGGACAAGGGAAACAATAGACCCTAAAAGCAAAGAATTTGATTTTCCGGAAGCAAAAGCCTGGATGCAAGCCAAGGCAATAGCAAAGGATAAAGAAGACAGCAGGAAAGCCGCGGCTATGGCAAAAGCAGCAAAGAAAAAATGGGGCTGGAGAGAAATTCAAAGGTTTGAAAAAGGCGTTGAAAGAGCACATCTCAGGCGGGAGGAAAACAGGGAAAAGCTAATAGAGCTGGAACAAACATACGGGCCAATAAAAGTGATAAACCCGCAAACACTGACTGTGCTGTATGAAGGGGATGAAACTGCCAAACTATTGGAGCTTCAAAGGGAGAAACAAAGGACAGAACGAGAAGAGCAAATGAAACTTGAGAGAGCAAGAAGGGAAGCTGAGAGAATTAGGGCAGAACTTAAGCAGGCACGGCCAATGAAATACAGGCTCATGCAAAGCATACCAACCTTGGAGGCAAAAATCAGCAGGATTAAGCCAGCAAATCCAGTAGAAAGAGAAGCCCTAATAAAATTGCCTGAAGAATTAAAAAAATGGGTAAAAAATATTGCAAACAGCGCTAATCCAAAAGAGGTCAAAAGGCACGAGAGAACGCTTGAAGGACTCGAGTATTTCCTCAGGAAAGGATGGTATGACAGCGCCTATGGGGCTTTAAGGGAATTTAATATAAAGAACGCCAAGCCTGAAAAAACGAATGCAAAACTAGTTAAAAATAATGTAAATGCAAAACCAGCCCCGAAGAAAACAGGATGAATTTTACTGCCTTTTCTTGTATAAAACTGTTTGAAAACAAAATACTACTTTAATAAAAAATCACAGGCTTTAAATAATAAAGAAGGGGCCTGTAGTCTAACGGCTAGGATGGCTGCCTTACACGCAGCAGAAAAGAGTTCAATTCTCTTCGGGCCCAAAACCTTTTGGGTTTTAAACAATTAGCTCCAAAATATTTCAAAGCATAAAAAGCGACCGTAGTCTAGTGGTAGGATACGACCTTGCCAAGGTCGCGACTCGGGTTCGAGCCCCGGCGGTCGCATCAACTGTTAAATAAGTCGATAAAGGAAGGTTATGAAATGACGGAACAAAAGTTTCCAGAACCAACTTGCGGGGCGTTAATCTTTAATAAGGAAGACAAAATATTTCTGATGAAATCTCATAAATGGAAAAACAAATATGTTATTCCTGGAGGGCATGTTGAGCTCGGGGAGAAAATCGAGGATGCCTTAAAAAGGGAAGTCAAGGAAGAAACAGACTTAGATGTTTTTAATGCTGTTTTTATTTGTTTTCAAGAATTTGTTTATGACCCAATTTTCTGGAAAAAGAAACATTTCATATTCTTTGACTTTGCTTGCAAAACAAATTCAACAAAAGTTCAACTTAACTCAGAAGGACAAGATTTTGTCTGGGTTACAATCCAAGAAGCACTAAGTCTGCCAGTCGAACCTTATACAATGAAAACAATCAAAGAATTTATCAAAAAATTTCCGAGCGGGTTCTAATGCAGGTTCGAATATCATGCACAGCATCACTGGAGCTAAAACGCTAGATTTTTATGATTCTCGGACTTTGCGGAAGCCTTTTGGCAGGAAAGGACACAGTATGCGATTATTTAGTTAGCAAGGGCTTTGCAAAATTCGTTTTCAGCGATGTAATCAGGGGAGAGCTGATAAAGGAAGGAATTGCTGAAACAAGAGCCAACATGCAGGCTAAAGGAAACGAGTTGAGGGAAAAGTTCGGTTCTGGATTCATTGCTGAAAAGCTTGTTGAAAAAATCAAGCAGTCAAACTCCAAGCTGGCTTTGGTTAGCGGAGTTAGAAATCCTGGAGAGGTTGAAGAACTGAAAAAGCAGGAAGGCTTTTTCCTGATTTCAGTTGACGCACCTTTAGAGTTAAGGTATAAAAGAGGCTTGGAGAGAAAGGACAGCAAGGACTTTGTGAGCTTTGAAGAGTTCAAAAACCTTGACGCCAGAGACAAAGGCTTAGAACAGAAAGAATCGGGACAACAGAACGGGAAAGCAATGCAAATGGCTGATTTTACAATCCAGAATTCAGGGAGCGAGAAAGAACTGTTTGAAAAAGTGGAAGAAATTTTAGAGAAAATAGAAAGCAAAGTGCCAGAAAGCCTTGACTAAAGACTGGAAAAAAACAATGCAGGTTATAAAAAACCTCTTTTTTAAGAAATTTGTAAAGCGTCCGTAGTCTAGTGGTAGGATCAAACCCTTCCAAGGTTTTGACTCGGGTTCGAATCCCGACGGACGCATAATCCTTTCAGCTTAATATCTGTTAGGAAAAAATAGAAAACGAAAACTTACAACGCAGCGCTCAAGGCCGTAATAACATACCACAAGAAGAGCGAGAGAGTGCTGTTTAATGCAAGGGTCTTGCTCACCTGCAAAAACTTATGGCTTGGCTTTTCTCCGGCTTTCGGAGCCAAAGCCTTAAGCCTTGGAAGCAAGCGCAGGCTAATGTTCAATCCGAAAATTAAAAGCAGTATTACAATAACGTGCTTTGCGAGCAAGGTTGTAGCATCAAAATAGCCTTTTCCGGAGCCTAGCGCTGAAATTGCAATTCCGGTAATAATCAAGCCTATAAGGCCTAGCCAGATAAGCTTGGAGATTGGAGCCATTACCTTAAGCAAGGCTTGGCCCATTGACTGGTCTTTCTTTGCCTTGAGCATTAAAACAGCTGCAACCGTTGCTCCGCCCAAGCCCCAGGCTGTGAAGACAATGTGCAAGAGCTGCAGTATGGAAAATTCAAGGCTCATTGCTTTAGGAAAGGAAAAACTAGTATTTAAACCATTATGCAAAGCCGCGTGAAAAAAAGGCAAGGCCTGAAAGAACGCAATGGTTTAAAAAACTCAAGCCTGCTTTAATTAATCAGGAAAAAGGGGCTGGGAGAAATGGATTATTTTGAGGCAAAAGACATCCTGAACCAGAACAGGAAAGGCAAGACCTTTCCAAGAGTGGTTCTGGAAGAAGCAAGGAATGAGGTTAGAAAGAAAGACAGCCTTGGCTCTGTAATGAACGCTGCAAAAAGGTAAGAAAAAAGTTGGTTGCTTGGCTAGAGAGCTTGTGGATGCAGTAGACAGGAAAGACAAGAAAATAGGAACTATAGCAAAAGACATAGCTCATTCTAAAGGAACAATCCACAGGGCAGCGCATGTTTTCGTATTCAACAAGAAAGGCGAAATATTCCTTCAAAAAAGGTCAAAGAGAAAGCTCTTGGCTCCGGGGTTGTTAGATTCAAGCTGTGCAGGCCACGTGCTTGCAGGAGAAAGCTACCAAAAAGCCGCAGCAAGAGAATTAAAGGAAGAGCTTGGCATAAAGAAAGCAAAAGCAAAATTCCTGTTCAAAAGCCTTTTTATCAAAAAAACAAGAACATACCATAACCGAGAAATTATCGCATTGTTCGAGCTTGATTGGAACGGTAAAGTGAAAATAAGCAGCGAGGCAAGCAGCGGAAAATGGATAATGATTGCAAAATTGAGGAAGGAAATTGGGGAAAAGCCAGAAGATTTTGGAAGCGCTTTTCTCAAACTCTTTAGGAAATTCTTGAAGTTGAAAAAAGCATGAATGGCGGAAGAAAGGATTTAGTGCAGGGAATTGCGGAGGAAAGAATCAGGATTCTTTTCAAGCTTGCGGAAGAATTCTCAAGCAAGAATGCGGAAAGAAGCAGGCAGTACATTGAACTGGCTTTAAGGATTGCTTCAAGGAACAAGGCAAAAATGCCTAAAGAGCTGAAAGCAAAGTACTGCAAGAAGTGCAAAAGCTTTTTGAGCGAGAAAAACAGCAGCCTGGAAAAGAAAGGAGAGCTGGCAGTGCTGAAATGCAAGGAATGCGGATTTGAAAGGAAAATGGGGCTTTAAAGCAAAAACCCTTGTTTTTAAAAATATTTGGGATGAAGAGTTTAGTATTGCTGATTATTGAGTTTTTCAATCGATTGGCACTGTGAAACAAATTCCCTGAAAAGGGAGGTGTTTTTTTGGTTTCAGTGTATGATGTCCACGCAGAACTGTTAATCAATGAGATTGCAAAAGACCTGAAGGAAAAATTCAAGGTTGAAAGGCCTGCTTTCGCAACATTTGCAAAGACAGGCGTGAGCAAGGAAAGAGCTCCTCAAAACCCTGAATGGTATTACATCAGAATGGCCTCTATCCTAAGAAGGGTTTACGTTGACGGCCCTGTAGGAGTGGAAAGCCTAAGGACGTACTATGGGGGCAGGAAAGCTAGAGGCAGCAAGCCGCACGAGTTCAGGAAAGCAAGCGGCAAGATAATAAGGAAATGCTTGCAGGAGCTGGAAAAGCTTGGCTTTGTTGAAAAAGACAAGAACAAGGAAGGAAGGAAGATTGCTGGAAAGGGAGAAAAATTCCTGAACGAAAAAGCAAAGCACACTGCGCAAATAATGGATGCAGAGCTGAAAAAAATTGCTGAAAGAAAGGCTGAAAGAGAGAAAGAATTAAGGGCAAGAGCGCCAGCTGCGGGAGAGGAAAAGAAAGACCTGAAAAAGAAAAAAAAGAAAGAAGATGCTGACGTTACTGCAATAAAGCTCAAAAAACAGTCAAAAAAGTGAAAAAAATGCTTGAGGAAGGAACTGAGGAGATTAAGGAAGACAAAATGGGGGAATTAAGGCAAAAAATGCTTCAAAAACAGGGAGAGGAGCAGGAAAGGCTAAAGGCAGAAATGCAGCTTGAAGCGTTCCTGAAAAGCTCTTTAAGCCCGGAAGCAAAAAACCGCTTAAGCAACGTAAGGCTTGCAAACCAGGAACTTTACGCAAAAGCAGTGCAGGCGATCGCATTCCTTGCAAAAAGCCAGGGCATCAGGGAAAGGATAAGCGAGCAAGACTTGAAAAGCATTCTTGCAAGGCTCAGCGCAAAAAGAGAGATCAAGATTAAGAGAAAATGAAGGTGCAAAAAAATGGCAAGAAACAAGGAGAAAGAGCTAAAGGAATTCCTCATAGCCAGCAGGAAAAAAATAGGCCCAAGCATTACAAAAGCGCCGTTCTGGGCAGTAAGGAAGAAAGGAAAGCGGATTCTTGAAAAAAAGCAAAAAAGGCACTGGAAACAGTCAGAGCTGGGCCTGGAATTCAAAAGAGCAAGGAAAAGGCAGGCTGGAAAAAGAGTCAAGGGAAAAAAACACTTCAAGAAATCAAGATACAACAGGGAAAGAAGGTGAGCTGAATGGCTGAAAAAGAAAAGGAAAGCAAAAGCGCAGAATACACTGTCTCGCTAAGAAAAGCAAGCCTGAAAGGAAGGCCGGACATCCAAAAAGCAAAAAACGCAATAGCCATTCTTTACAAGTTCTTCCAAAAAAAATACCACAAGCCAAAAGAGCAGGTGAAAATCAGCAACGAGGTTAATGAAGAGGTTTGGAAAAACAGCAACAATATACAGGCAAGAATCCAAGTGCAGGCGATTAAAAAAGACAACAAAGTGCTCGTGTACCTGAAAGAAAGCAAAGAGCTGAAAAAAGCCCTGGAGAAAGAGAGAGAGGGAGAAAAGAAAACAGCTGAAAAAAAGAAAGAAGAAGAAAAGAAAAAAGCCGCAGAGAAAAAAAGCGCAGAGAAAGAGAAAAAAGAAGAAACAAAAGAAGAAAAGCCGCCTGCGGAAAAAACAGAGAAGCTATCAGAACCAAAGCAAGAAGAAAAGCAAGAACAAGAAAGCAAAAAAGTGAACAAAGAATGAGGATTTTGAGGGAAAGCATCAAAAACTCGCCATACCTGGGAATATTCTGCATCGCGACAGAAAAACATTTCATAGTCCCAGAACAGGCAGAAAGGAAAGTGCTGGAAAAAATAGAAGAAGCATTGGAGGCAGAGGCAATAAAAGCTAGCATTGCATCAACAAGCCTTCTCGGAGTTCTGGCAAAAGCAAACAAGCACGGCATTATAATTCCGGAAATTGCAGAGAGAGAAGAGGTGCAAGAGCTGGAGGAAAAGGGAATAAAGGCAAAAGTAATCAAGGGAAATTTAGCGCTAGGAAACCTTATAGCCTTGAATGATTCAAAGGCTGTCTTGAGCCCTTTGATAAGCAAAAAACAGCAGGGAGAGATTGAAAAGTTTTTAAAGGTTGAATGCATGCAGGCAAAAATTGGAAGCTCCGAGCTTGCCGGAAGCAGCATGGTGCTTACAAACAACGGCTTCCTGATAAACAATAATGCGAGCAAGCAAGAGTTTGAAAAAATCAAAGCCTTCCTTGGAGTTGAAGGAAAAGGCACTACAGCAAATTACGGGGACAGTTTTGTTGGGAATTCGGTGATAGCAAACACAAAAGCAGTTATTGTAGGCTCTCTCACCACAAACATTGAACTCTTGAGGATTAAGGAAGGATTGGAAGTATGAGTGAAAGCATGAAAGATTTTGAAATCAAAGGAATTTTCACGCAAAAAGGCAATGAAAAGAAATTCTCCAAAAGGATAAAAGCCTTGAACGAAAACAGGGCAAGGGAGCAAGCGCTTTCAATAATGGGCTCAAAGCACAGGCTCAAGAGAATCCACATAAAAATAGAAAAAATTTCCGAAACAAAAAAAGGAGAATGAAAAAATGGCAACGGAAGAGAAAGAAAAGGAGATAACGCTGACAGGAAACCAGGTTGCAGGAATGCTGGAAAGGGAAAAAAGCCAGCTCAACAGCCTTAACCAACAGCTAGGGCAGATGCAGCAGATAACAGGAGAGCTAAAAGCAAGCGCTGAAGCCCTTAAAGAGATAGGCAAACAAAAAAACCTCAAAGTCCTGGTGCCATTAGGAAGCGGGGTAATGGTTGAAGCACAGCTTGAGAATACTGAAACAGTAAAGCTAAGCCTGCCGGGAAACATCATAGCAAACAGGAAAAGGGAAGACGCAATAAAACACCTGGAAAAACAGGCTGAAGAAGCAGGCAAGCAGTTTGAAGGATTGCAGAAGCAGTTCCAGCAGACAGCAACAAACGTGAACAACCTAAGCCAGCTTATCCAAGCTGCGCAAAAAAAAGCGCAAGAGCAAAAACTCTAAAAAAAGCGCAAGGTTTGAGAAATGTTCGATTTCCTGAAAAAAAAAGTAAAATCATTCACTGAAAAAGTAAAGCAAGCGATTGAAAAAAAGCCAGAGAAAAAAAGCGCTATTTCTGAAACAAAAGTCCTGGAAAAAGAAAAAATTCCAGCGAAAGCAATAGGAAGGGAAGAAAAAAAATTATTTGAAAAAGAGGCAGAGCCAGCGGAGAGAGAATTAGAAACAGTCGCTGAAAAGCCAGAAATAAAAGCAGAAGAAATTGCGATAGAAAAGCATGAAAGAGCATCAGAAGAAACAAGGGCAGAAAAACCAGAAGAAGTGGCAGAAGAAACCGCAATAGAAATGCCAAGAGCAAAGGAAGAAATTGAAAAGCCGTCTGCTGGTTTAAAGCCAAAGGAAGATGACAAGAGAAAGCTTGAAGCGAAAAAAAGCCTCAAGACAAGGCTTGTAAGCGTTTTTGCAAAAGAGGTCAGCATTGAAGAAGCAGACATCAAAGGCTTTCTTGAAGAGTTTGAGCTTGCACTTCTTGAAAGCGATGTGGAACAGGATGCTGCAAGGGCAATAGTGGAAGAACTGCACAAAGAGCTTGCTGGAAAGAAAATAAGCAGGAAAGAAAACCTGTCAGAATTCTTGAAGGGAGAGATAAGGAAAGCTCTGCTCAAGGTAATGCAAGCGCCGGAGAAAAACTTTTGGAAAATCGCTGAAGAAAAAAAACCTTTCAAGGTAATGTTTTTAGGCCCTAACGGCGCAGGAAAGACAACAAGCATTGCAAAGCTTGCGTTTGCATTCAAGCAAAAAGGAAAAAAAGTGGTTTTCGCAAGCTCTGACACCTTCAGGGCAGGAAGCATTGAGCAGATTGAAACCCACGCGGAAAGATTAGGAATTAGAGTGGTCAAGCACCAGTACGGAGCAGACCCTGCAGCCGTGGCATTTGACGCAGTAAAAGCAGCCGAGGCAGGAAAGGCTGATGCAGTATTCATTGACACCGCGGGAAGGCAGGAGACAAACAAAAACCTCATGCAGGAATTGAAAAAAATAAACAGGGTGATAAAGCCGGACTTGAGAATTTATGTGGGAGAAGCGTTCACAGGCCAGGCATTGCTGCAGCAGGCAAGCGAGTTTGAGAAAGAGATTGGAATTGACGGGTTTATACTAACAAAAATAGACACTGACGCTAAAGGCGGAACTGCAATAAGCTTGCTCTACAAGCTGAAAAAGCCAATACTATTCATCGGAACAGGACAGGAATACGACAAGATTGAAGTTTTCAACAAGAAAAAATTCGTGGCAAGACTTGGATTATGAATTTTTAACGCCAATTTGCGAAGCAGATATGTCGTAAGAAAATTTTTCACAAGTAGGATTGTGAATATAAGTGTTATATTATAAATTTACATTAACAAAACATTTAAATATATAAAAAATGTAAATTAATAATGGCTACAATAACAATTAATCTTAATGATGAGATAAATGAAAAATTTAGGCAAGCAATAAGGCAAAAAGTTGGGGAAGGCAAGGGTGCAATCGGGAAGGCAACAGAAGAAGCTATAATTTCTTGGATTAAAGAAAAAGAACAAGATGATATCGCGAACGAAATGCTGGAGATTATGGAAAATGGTTTAAAAATGGGAAAAATAAAAATAAAAGAAAGGGAAGAACTGCATGAGAGATAATTTGTTTCT
>Ga0209541_10010587_pt1 | contig 14662 bp, 11 predicted proteins | sample RifCSPlowO2_01_FD_184027 | JGI IMG/M metagenome (GOLD analysis project Ga0209541, IMG submission 184027) | Groundwater microbial communities from Rifle, Colorado - Rifle CSP2_plank lowO2_0.1 (SPAdes) (version 2) | ecosystem: Environmental > Aquatic > Deep subsurface > Groundwater | place... | reverse complement strand
GCCTCCGCTATCGCCACTACTGCTTCCACTACTTTCTGCAGATGCTGGCACCGAAATTGTAAAATCACGAGTGGCAGATAGATTATTCAATCGTACCGTATCATTACAGGAGACGCTCCAATTATGAGCGGCTTCTGCTAATGAAGAGACGCCTTGTTCCACGACCGTCCCATTACTTGATTCGATTCTTTTCACATTGATGGTATCATCAATGATCAGGTCACAGAGCATGACTTCACTGATACTGTCGTTCACTTCCCATTTGAACGTCACGGTCGTTGATGTTTCAATCGAATTATTATCTGGTGCACGTAATTCAGGGATGTCGGGGGCAGTTTTATCAACAATAAAACTGACATTACGAGCAGTATTAAACGTGTCATTGACATTTCCTGCTGTATCATTGGCATAGACAAACAAAGTATGGTTTCCTTCGTTAAGAGAATCAGCAGAAACACTAGCATTAAAAAGAGTGGCATTGGTAGATGAAGCGGTGAAATTGGTCAAACTAGCATTATTCAGCTGGAAGATTACCGTATGAACTGCAGAACCACTAACATTGCCGATGGAAGCATTAAAGATGATCGTGTTTCCGCTGGTATAATTCTGTCCTTCAGCAGGGAAATTAAATTGCTGGATATTTGGGGTGGTTCGATCAATGGTGATGAAGATGCTTTCTGAATTATTGACGTTTCCTTCAGTATCATTCGCATATACCGTTATTGTCTGTAAAGCCTCGGATAATGCAGAAGAATCAACACTGGCATTGTAGAGCGAGGCATTAGTGGAAGAAGCAGTAAGATTGAAAGCGGGACTACTCCCATTAGTCAATTGAAAAATAACTGTATCAATGCCGGTTTCATCACTAACACTTACATTGAAGAGGATCGTCCCGCTGCTGATATTGGCTTTAGCTGTCGGCGAATTGAACTGTTGAACACTTGGCCCAACAACATCTCTGGTTTCTTCTATGGTAATGTTTGTTGAATACGCCGTCGCCCCATCATCAAGACCATCATTAGGCGTCGCCGAGAAATTCCAGCGATCATCCTGAGAAGTCTCCCCGCTGGCAATAATATTTGTCCGGTTTTGGTACAGGGCGATGATCTGCTCTTCCGAAAGTGTCCGGTTATAAAAGACAACATCATCGATGACACCTGGAAATGATTGGGCAAGACCATCGCCGCCATTGATGTTTCCGATCGCAAAAGAAAATCCGTTGGCGTGGGCATTGAGGGTCATCCCCGTATCGTTCCCATTCTTCACCCCATCGATATAGAGTGCTATCTCCGTCGTGCTCCAGGTTCCAACGAGAAGATGCCAATCAGTGTCGCCGAAAACGGCATTTGATTGAGCTTCCACCGTCGAGACACCATTTTGAATAAAAAACGTAAGCGTATCATTCACATTCTGCCATTCCAATCCGATATCGCCGTCAACATTGCCACCCTGGTTGCGGCCAAAGATCCAACGGTCAGCCCCGATTGCTACTTCATAACTTTTGATCCAGAGCGCGATACTGCCGCGATTAGAAGTATAGGTCGAAAGCCCCAGACCGATATATTGGTCGGTGGTCGTAAAATTATACGCTCCCCGCCCATCATACCCAATGGATTCATTCCAAACGGGAGGATCTCCGATTGATTTGTTAGGATCACCGTGATTGCCATTCCCCGAATAGTCCGTGGCATTATACGGCGGGCTGGATTCCATCGGGATATTAAATATGGCAATAGAAGTGTCATTAAGATACCAGTTATAGATCACTTTGACGACGTCCCCATCTGTATCGCTCGTTGTCACGTGCGCGGTAATATTTTGGTTTGTGTTATTATTGAGCGGGAAAGTGGAATTTATGGCGATCGAATCTATCGTCGGAACGGCAAAAATCCCGATTCCACCGCCAAACTCACCGGTAACCGCTCCCGTCAGAGACCATTTGCCCAATTGTACATCCTCTCCCCAGAGCGAGAAGCCGGCAAGGAGAAGAACGGAACAGAAAAAGAAGAACAGCCCGATCTTTACCTTTCTGTTCAGCTTCATTTTTTTTGGTTTCTGTTTAATACCCCGTACCATTTCTTTTTCCCGGTGATCGATATTCTTCATGGCGGCCACAGTTTCACAGCTCTTTCAAGACAAGATCATAATTGACGATCAACTCTTTTAACGGCTCAACAGCCAGTGAATAATATTTGAACTGGGCCGCTTTTCGGATCTTCAAGAACCCCAGATCATGCGCTAATTTTAAGTGGCGTGATACTAACGACATTGAAGATTGCGTCAGTTTCGCTAATTCGCTGACGGTCATCTCCTCTTCCGCCAATAAGCGTAGAGCTGTTCTTCTGTGAGCTGCGTTGAGAATACGTGCCAGGTTCTCCTCTCCTTTTTGGCTTGACCTGAATAATTTGTGGCGATGGATCGTGTCATAATCCTGCAGCAGATTAGCTAGTTTTTGTGAACGTAAAGAATAATGCTTGTGGGGCGTTTTCTTTCGTACAATCACTAATCCCGTATCTGCAAGAAAGGTCAGATGTCGTGAAGTTAAAGAAAGAGATGTCTGTGCTGCTTCAGCAATCCTCGTCACCGTTAATTCTCGATTGATGAGAAGCCGCAGGATTGTTCTTCGTGACTGAGCGCTCAGCGCACGTGCTAATCGTTCCTCTTTTTCATCTATCACCATCTTCCCCCCAGAACTTTTTCATCTATATAAACATTCTTATTTACACAATCGTTTAATTGCGTAGTTTCGTATCTATGAAACTACTTGGCTACTTAATATGAACAAAACCTCTAGTTTCTACTGTCAAAAAGATTTAAAATACCATTTTTGATTATATCCAAAGTGAAGCGTCGTATCTTTTTAGAGGCATTACTCTCTGGTTCCGTCGGTGCGGCTCTCTCTGGCTGTTCTTTCCCTTTATTCTCCCAACCGGCGTATGCTTCGTACTCTTCCGGGAATAAACAGAAAGTCCTGCTCATCGGCATTGATGGTGTCCGTCCCGATGCTCTCTATGCTGCCCGAACTCCCCATCTCGACCATCTTGTGGTGCAGGGCTGCTACAGCGACGTGGCGCAGGCGGGAAAATTCACCGTAAGCGCCCCCGGCTGGTCCAATATCCTTTGCGGGGTTTGGGAAGATAAACATGGCGTGACAGATAATGCATTGCTGTATCATCATCTTCAGGCCTACCCTTCCATCTTTACCCGTTTGGAACAGCTTCATCCAGAATTATATACCGCTTCCCTCGTCTCTTGGAAAACGATCCACGACCATATCATCCCGGTTGCCGATAAAAGAAAGACATATCATGACATGCGCGGTGATTGGAAAGTGATGAAAGAAGCGATTTATACTCTTACTCATGAAGATCCAGATCTGTTGTTTGCCTATTTTGGTGACGCTGATCTCATCGGCCACAATTATGGCTTCCATCCTGCAGTCAGTCGCTACCGCAAAGAAATTGAAGATATTGACAAGCAGGTTGGATACATCTTGCAGGCCCTGCAGAATCGTCCGACCTATGCTTCCGAGGATTGGCTGATCATCTGCACGACTGATCATGGGGGAAGGATGGCGGGGCACGGTGATAATGTTCCAGAAGACCGCACGATCTTCTATATTGTTTCAGGCCCGTCTGCTTTGCGCGGCCGGCTTGCTGGTGTGCCGCAGCAGGTTGATGTCGTTCCGACAATTCTTCAGCATTTGCGGATCGCACCGGATCCAGCCTGGGGATTGGAAGGGAAGGTGTGTGGACTACGATAAAACTTCGGGATAGTCCGCTTCAGTTTTTAGAAATTCTTCCTTAATTTTTTCTTTCAATTCGTCCACGGAATAATACTTGTGCTTAAACTCTTCTAAGATTTCCTGAGATGTCAAATCTAACTTTGCGACGCAGACAAACACGTTCTTTTCTCTCCCTAAATTTTGATATAACTGCTCCTGCTTCTTGATCGAATAGCCGCTGTAGCCGCTAAGATCGAAGACAAAGACAACCAGATTGGCTAATTCTTTCATCACCAGATCTGCCTGCGCTTCGATGATATTCATCTTTTCGCCGCGTGCCAATGTGCCCGGCACGTCAAGGATCTGGGCTTTTTTCTCGCCGATTTTCAAGTAGCCGGCATTGATCGTCTTGGTCGTAAAAGCATAGGCTGCCGTTTCTGCTTTTGTTCCCGTCAGCCGATTTAATAACGTGGACTTGCCGACGTTTGGAAACCCATAGAGACAGACGGTAAACATCTCCTTGACATCCGGGTATGTCCGAAAGATCTTGCGCGCCTGTTCCAGAAACTGCAGATTCCGATTGATCTGTTTGATCACCGACGCAATTCTTCCATAGAATTGGCGTAAGAATTCACCGATCTTCCCGCGGTCGGTAGTTTTAAAAATTTTCCGGACATATTCCCCTTGAAAGAAACGGACTTTTCCTGCTGCCCATTGCAGCGCCGCCAATGATTTTTTGTACTCATCAAAATCAATCGTTAACTTCATCAACTTAATATAAAACTCCGGCAGCTGCTTTGGATGGGTGAACGAACCGTGGATCTTCTCCAGTTTGGTCACCAATGTATCTTTAATAATATCAATCTTTAATCCTTCTTTCTTGCGGATGATCTCCAGCCAGTTCCCTTTCAGGTTCTTTTCGATTCCTTTCTCCCGCGCTTTTCTGAACGCTAAATCTAGTAATGCTTTTTCAGATTCTACGGAAGGAATACCCTGGAAGTTCATAGAAAGGTTAAAAGAGGCTTGTTTTATTAAGGTGCTGGTCGAGAATTGTTTTTTACTTCCTGAGCTCTGTTTTTAAAATTCCAAAACATAACTGGTCATACCATTTTCCTCTTCGTAAGATTGCTCTGCGTAGTTTTCCTTCATAGATGAATCCAGACTTCTCCAGCAACTTTGCTGAGGCGAGGTTTGGTTGCAAAACTGTTGCAGATATTCTCTCTAGTTTTAGTTTTTTAAATCCAAAATAAAGAAGAAGCTTTATCGCCTCTTTCATGATCCCTCGTCCCCAATATTCTTTTCCCAGCCAATAACCAATTTCTGCGTTTTTGTTTTTCCAATCGACATTCGTTAGACTGTTCATCCCAATGATCTCTTTGGTTTCTTTTAACTCAATGCCTAATTCAAATGCCTTTTTTAGACGAGTATTTCTTTTGGTAATTTCAATAAAATCTTTCGCATCTTTTAAGGTATAGGGATAAGGTAAAAGAGTATACCTAGTGATATCTTTGTCATTCGCAGAAGTAAAGAGCGAAATTGCATCATTTTTTTTCAAATTTCTTAAGTTTATTTCTTTCCCTGCAATTCTCATGATTCTACCCCTGCTTCGGGTGTTCATGCCCCAGCGCTTTCCGCCGGCGCAGATGCTCAATGTGATGGGCTTTCTCTTTATCGAGAATATCACTCTTGTCTTTTACTTTGGCGATCAGGTTAGAAACATGTTCCCCACCGAGGAAGTGTGGTAGGATGACATAATCGGCGCCTTCGCGGTATAACCGCAGCGCATCATCGACTTCCGAGGCCGTGACGATGATCTGCGCTTTGTGATTGCAGCTGCGCACTTTCCGGATGAGGAGGATATTATCGTTCACGGCGGGGACGGTCGAGATGAGCATGGTTATCTTGGGGAGGTTCAGGTGTTCCAAAACTTCCTCATCAGTCACATCACCGTAGATGCTGTGGTAGCCCTCTTTGATCAGTTGGGTAATTACTTCCGGATTATAATCCACGATCAGCAATTTCTTCTTACTGTCCTGCAGGCCTTGGGCAATGCTGTAGCCAATGCGGTTGTAGCCGCATAAGACCACTTTCGGCTTTTCCGTTGTCGGCAGATATTCCAGCCCCTCCGTCGTGAAGCGGTCAAAGATGCGCAGCGGCCGCTGCAGGAGCCGATAGAGGCCATCTTCATATTCCATGAAATAAGAAGAGGTGGTGATTGTTGCTAACATGATCACGACGACTATGGAAAAGAGATCGGCGGAAATATGGCCCAGGGCCAGTCCTTGCGCGGCGATGATCAACGAAAACTCTCCAACCTGCGCTAAGGAATTCGCCGTGAGGAAAGCCGGTTTCTTGGTGTAGCGGAAGAGAGAACAGATTGTCATCGTCAACCCGGGCTTGAAAAAAATGACCAGCAAAAGCAAGATCAGGATGGGCAGCCAGAGTGTTTTGATTGTCCCCGGAGAGATGCCCATCCCCAGCGAGACAAAAAAGAGGAGGGCAAAAAAATCTTTCAGACTCTTGACTTTGCCGGCAATTTCAACACTATAAGCCAGGTTTCCTAAAGTGACTCCGGCGATAAATGCACCAATCGCAACCGAGAAGCCGATCTTGAAAAAAGCGATGGAGAAGAGGAAGCAGACGGCCAGCGAACTAGTCAATAACAATTCCTGATTTTTCGCCGCGAATTTGAATACGGGCGGGAAAAGATACTTGCTGGCCAGATAGGCGATGAGAAACATCGAGATGAATTTCAGCAAAGATATTCCCAACAAATAGAAACTGAAATGGTTGATCGAGGAAAGCACGGATAATACCAGGATGGCAAGGACATCATTGGTGAGCAGAATTCCGATCGCCAGCCGTCCATGCAGTGTATTCAATTCCCGGCGGTCGGAGAGCACTTTCATCACGACCATCGTTGATGAAAACGCGATCATCAAACCAATGTATGCCGCTTCCAGCCCCAAATAGCCGAGGATCAGCGCCGCCAGGTATCCCACAACAAAAAGGACAACAATCTGGATCGTCCCGCCGAGACTGGAAACCAGGGCGACATTTTTCACCGCTTTAATGTCAATTTCCAATCCAACAATGAACAGCAAGAAAGCAATGCCAATGACTGAGATCGAATCGATAATACTCGTATTGGTGATGATCTTAAAAACCGGGGTGAGCAGGATTCCCACCAGGACGTAGGCCAATATCTGCGGCTGCTTGAGCAGGCGCAGGACGTATGCCGTTGCAGCAGCAATGATAAAAATCAGGCCTAACTGCAGGAATGTCTGGCTGGCTCCATCGATCATACTGTTGAAGTAGGGGAAATAGTTTTATAAACGTTGTTATATTCAATTGGGAAAAAGTCAATTGAGAAAAAGCCCTAATACAATTTTCCACCAATAGGAACATCTCGTTCTGGCTCAATTAAAACACAATCTCCATCTTCGCCAGGAACTCCTAAGGTCAATACTTCTGATGTTGCCGGACCAATTTGTCTTGGTGGAAAATTCACAACACACATCACTAATTTATTCTTCAGATTTTCCTTAGTATAATTCTTAACGAGTTGAGCGCAAGATTTCTTTATTCCAATTTCTTTCCCTAAATCAATCTTCAACTTGTAGGATGGTTTTCTTGCTTCTGGAAAATCTTCTACTTCTACAATCTTACCAACCCGTATGTCTAATTTCTGAAAATCTTCAAATGTTGCCATCATGAATTAGTATTAATAGAACTTATATAAATGTTACGGGCTTTTTCCGAACTCTAATTCTTTTCGGGACGTTGCACTAATAATTGTATTAACTTTTATAAAATAGTCTCAATTTTAGCGGAATATGGCTTTGGAAAAAATCATCTCCGGCGCAAAACAGTATTTCTCCGATAGCACGGCTGTCTCTGCAGCAACTACGCCCGTGTATGCACTTCTGGAGACTGGAATTGCGCGCATGCCCCATGACCTTTCTCTTGACGCACGGCTTTGGGCAGTTGGCCTTGGTTACTGTGGTCTCGGCGCTCTGATCGGTCTTGGCCGTGATTATTCGCAGAGAAAATTTGGGATCACCGAGCAAACACGAGAAGCCATTCGTCGACTTCATGATACGGTCTATTCTGGTGCAATTGTACTGGCATCAAATCCGTTTTTTTATCTCGCTTTGGGCTGTCGTGATTTTAAAGAAATCGCCGTTGGCTCTGTTGTCGGCGCAGCTGTGGGAGCAGCCATCGGCACACCTTTAGGTTATGCTTTTGATTGGTTTCGGGACTTGACGGGAGTAGAGCCTTCCAAGCGGATGCCGGCGTGGATGAAACAAGCGAGCTCAAGAACAAAGAAAGCCCTTGCTGTTGGTTTAGTGGCGGCATCAGTCAGTCTTACGGCCCTCGTCTATCATTTTGTTCCGGATCAGCAGGATGTTCCGGATCAACAGAAAGAAAAATCTGCGCTTGTTCAGATTCAGCCGTTTCTTTTGGATTACAACCATTCAAACCTATCCTCTTCAACGGAATAATGCTTATTAACCCTTTTCTTCCGCAGAGCTGAATGTTCCTCGAAACGGTCATTGCTCTTTCCCTGGGCATCGGCACGGGCGTCATCACCGGCTTAGTCCCCGGCATCCACGTCAATCTGGTTTCCATGCTGGTTATCGTCTTCTCGCCGCTCTTGCTGATCTACACTTCGCCATTCATCCTCGGCGTGTATATCATCAGCCTTGCTCTCACCCACACTTTTCTCGATGCCCTTCCCAGCATCTACCTCGGCGCGCCGGATGAAGCGCAAGCCTTAAACGTCCTGCCTGGCCATCGTCTGCTTCTGCAAGGGCTGGGCCATAATGCCGTTCTCTGCACGGTCATTGGCTCTTTAGGCAGTGTTCTGTTGAGTATTATCCTCTTCCCTTTGTTTATTTTTTCCATGATCTGGCTGCAGCCATTAGTTGCGGAGAGTATTGGCTACATCCTGATTGTGATCGTCCTGTTCATGATCTGGCGCCAAAAAGGAAAACGGCTGTATGCTCTTCTGGCTTTTCTGTTAGCCGGGGTTCTTGGTCTGCTTGTGTTCAACATTTCCTCATTAAAACAACCGCTCTTCCCTCTCCTCTCCGGCCTCTTCGGCCTTTCTCTCCTGCTGGTCAGCCTCTCCGCAAAAGTAGCCATCCCCGCGCAGAAGACAACCTCGCCATTGACTCTCTCCAAAAAGAATCTGTTCAAAACGGTCTCTGCCGCTTCGGGAATGGGATATATTGCTGCTTTTCTTCCGGGTTTTGGCAGTAGCCAAGCAGCCATTGTCGCGACGGAAGTTGTCGGGGACGTTGGCGATGAAGGCTTCCTCACTTTGGTCGGCGGAATCAATACGGCCAACATGCTGATCTCCATCGCGACCGTCTATACACTGGAAAAAGCGCGCAATGGCGCAATCGTTGCCGTCAAAGAATTATTGACGACGATCACCACCGCGCAGCTCCTGCAATTCATCGCTATTGCTTTGGTCGTTGCCGGGTTCGCTTCCCTTTTGACTATCTATTGCTCTAAAATCTTTGCCTCAGTAATCGTCAAAATACCTTATGCGAAACTCATCATGGGAATCATGCTCTTCATCACCGCGCTCACCCTCTATTTTGACGGTTTGCTGGGATTGCTGGTCTTGCTCACTTCCACTGCGCTTGGCCTGCTTGTTTCACAGTGGGGCGTGGGAAAGAACCATCTGCTCGGATGTTTGATCCTGCCGGTGATTTTGTATTTTACGTTGTGAAAAACTCATTCCGCTGTGCGTGTGACCGGCGATGGTCGCGAGCATTTTGACAATAACGATCCAGAATTATTTTCAAGACCAAAATACATATTAAGCAAAAAATATTCTGTCTCTTATCCCTTTGGGAAAAAGAGGTAGATAGAGGTGTGGCTCCAGAGCAGAACCATTCTGGGGCCGCATTTTTATATTCTCCATTCCAGTTCTAACAACATCGGCTGATGGTCTGATCCTTTTCCGTTTAATTGTTTTCCATCAACTCTATTTATTTTTTCTCCACGATAAAAGAAATGATCTAGTTGTGGAGTAATCCCTCTCTTAACAAAACCTTTGGTGAATCCGGCATTCTCTAGATCAGCAATCCCTTTTTCCAAATACAATCCTAAAAAAGTATTGAAGTCGCCGCCCACGACCACAATATCATCATTCTTCTTTTCCATAATCTCAAGTAGGCGTCTCATTTGATATTGTCTTCCAGAGGAACCAGTTCTATTCTCTAGATGAACATTATACACTCCGATTCTTGTTCCATCTTTACATTTAGTCTGAGTGTACAAAGCAACCCGCGTAATCAAGTGACCACCACCCAGAGATTGTCGTGCAACGGGTGGAAGAGCATGCACCTCAACCTCCTGATAAGAAATACGCCCTAAAGTTAACTGTCCAGAATGTTCAAAATCATAAAAATCACTTTTTCTTGCAACCTGATGAAGAGGGGCGTAGGCGATGTTCCAGTGGGAATAAAGATCGTTTCCCCGTAGAGATGATTGGTCTCGGACGGGTGCTTCTTGGAGTAATACCAAGTCTGGATTATAATCTCTGATGATTTGAGAGAGCGAAGCGTTGATTTTATCTTGGTGATATCCTCTGAGGATGTTCCAAGAAACAATTCTGATCTGATCATTAAGATTTGTCTTGGTATCTCTTTGATCATTAACGACCCGTCGACTAATATCTCTCTCATCAAAGCAGTATTCTGTTCGTACGGGAAAGCAGATAGATGAGAAAAATCCCCCGATCGTCCTGGCGATTTCAACTGTTTGTTCCAATACTCTTTTCATTTTGTCTATCCATCTCAAAACTTCATCAAACTCAACTGTCCTTTGCGCGTCCCTTTAGGAATAACTTCTACGTCTTCCCCGACTTGCTTCTTGACATCTTCTGTAACTGCTTTCCCCAGGATCTGCCCCAATGTCGTGGCATCCACTTTCTTGATGTCGCCAATATCGCGGATGCCTGCCGCGTATAAGCGCCGGGCGCGCACACGGCCGATCCCTTTTAATTTGAGCAGCAGGAGCAGTTCTTCCCGCACCCCATTCTTGACGCGCACACGCAAGGTCTGGATCGCTTTCTCCGCCTCACGATATTGGCACAAAGCCGCCAACTCCTGGCTGGCATACAACAGCCATTCGGCGATATCTAATTTCACTTTGATTTCTCCGGGCCTGACCTCAAATTTTTCGAGGAGATATTCTTCATCTTTCTCCTGAATCCATTCGTCAAAAAATAATGCCGTCTTGATTGAATTCATGAAGAGGCCATATTCAATATCAAAAACACTTGGTTCTTTTTCGAGTAGAATCTCCAGCCGCTTATTGAACTCTTCCTGGATGAAATCCTCTTCTCTCTTCTTGACGGTCAATGGTGGACGCATTTCTAATGTATGACAGATCATCTGCAATAACGAGAAAGGTTTGCTTCCGGAGCTGTATTTTTGCAAACAATCCAGCAAGTGCCGTGCTGTCAACGGGTCAAGATATAATTCGGACGTGCGTTTTCCTAATGCTGTCGCCTTTAATCTCCTCTCTCTCTTCTGTCCTAAGACTGCCGCGCTGACAAAATCAATGGTTGTTTTCTCTCCCCCTTCAACGACGATAAATTTCCATTCTTCCAGCAAGGCCAGCATCCGCGACAAAATCTCTTGTAGTCGTTCCATATCTTTGAATTGATGCGCCCAGAAAGTTTTAGAAAAGAAATCCTGCATCCCCTGTTCATCGCGGATGATCCCTGATGCGATCAACGACAGGAGATAGGTCCGCAATACAGGTTCGACCGCCAATTTGGAATAGATCTCTTCCGGCACACCGCAGACATATTTTTCATATAATTCCTCTTTTTCTGCTTCGTCTTTTGCCAGGATGATCGCCTGACCTTCTTTTTCATACTCTGGTCTTCCCGCTCTCCCGGCCATCTGCAGATATTCGAGTACGGGGATCCAATCCATTCCCCAGCCGCCGCTGAAGCGTTTAAGACTTTTGATAATAACCCGGTACGCTGGCAAAGAAACTCCCGCTGCTAAGGTTGGAGTGGCACAGATGATCTTTATTTTTCCTTGGCGGAAAGCATCTTCCACTAATTCTTTCTGTGCGCTGGTCAGGCCGGAATGATGAAACGCGACTCCTTTTCTCACGCAGTGGGAGAGGCGCCGGCATTGCTTTGTCGGAGATGTTACCACTTTCAGAACTTCTTGTTCTAATTCCGGCAGATGCCCCGAAGTCATCTTGGCAATGTCTTCTGCTGTCTTCTCTGTGCTCGCTCTGCTCGGCAGGAAGATCAGGGCCTGTTTCTGCATTTGGATTGTTTCCAGAGAGAGTTTGACCAGGTCGTCCATTCTTGAGCTGGTTCGTTGTTAATTTATTAATGTATTGATGACTTGGGCTCTGTAGAAAAAGTAAGCTTCTGAAGAAGTCCATCAACTCAAAAAAAAGAAGTCGATCAGTTCCTAAACTCCAATTCATATACCTGTACCGTGAACGGTTCTTCTTGCATCTCTTCTGCGGCGGTTCTGTCTTCCACAACCAGCACCGTCCATTGCTGTTCAACACTATCCCATCCGTCACTGATCTCAACGACAACTTTCTTCTCGCCTGTCGTAACAAATGTCCGTTCAATCGTATCCGTACCGACAACCCGGGGTTCGTGCAGGTTAAATTTCCAGGTATAGGTCAATTCGTCCCCGTCTGCATCCTTGCCGACGACATGGAACACCGCCGGCTCACCAACTTTAGCGACAACTTGCCGGTCGGGCAGGAAATCCACGATCTGTGGTTCTCGGTTATGATTGACAATCTCTATCTTCACGGGGTGGATGACGCTGGCTTCCCCGTCGTCAACGAGGAATTCCAGCATTATTGCTGCTTTATCTGGACTGAATCTTGTCCCCAGATAGGGGATTCTGCCCATCAGCGCGTTCCACCGGGAATTGCTCCTATTCACCACGCTGTTAAATCCGGGCTGCCAGACAAAAACACCATCATTGAACGAAGCCACCGCTGGCGGATTGCGCAGCTTTAAAGTAAGTTCATCTTCATCAGCATCCTGTGCCGTCAGGCGCAGTGTAAATTCCCGTCCTTCTTTGACGCGGAGCGCATCATCGACGATGATCTCGGGCAGTGTGTTTTTCTTTGACACGCTGATCCGGATGGGAGCCGTCACCTGTTCTTGGCCATCCGTTGCGGTAACAACGGTGGTGTACTCTCCCCGGTCCCCTTTTTTGGTCTTCCAGACCGGCTGGCGTAAAGAAAGCGGATTGGTATAGGAATAATGAACAATATCTCCGTCTGGATCAACTGCCGCTACGGTCAGTGAAAGTGTTTCCGTCTCTTGAACGGTCGCATTTAACAGCGTTTCCAAGACCGGCGGCCGGTTTACGTTTCTTAAGCGCAGCAGCATCTTGGCGGCTGAACATTCTTTTTTCCCGCAGGCGGTAACGGTAATCGGGAATATTCTCTCTTTGAGGAAGAAGTATTCCAGGCGGAGTGTATTCAGCACGTCGCTGACCAAACCACCCTTTCTTCGGATCGTATCATATCCAGGATTCCAGCGGAGCGTGCCTTCCGAGAAAGTCATGCCCTCCGGCAGATCACCCGCGGAAAAGAAGACATCATCCTCATCCGGATCAGAGGCAGCGACGGTAAGATTCCATTGCTGGCCTTCAAAAATGACTTCCTCCTCCGGCAGGATGATGATCGGTTTCTGATCAACATCTGTAACGGTAATATCAACAGAACCGCTGGTATTCAGCACTCCATCAGAAGCCCTGATCTTAAGATGATATTGTCCAGAATCATTGAATCCCGTCCGCCATTCGCCCCGTTCATCTAATGGTGCTTCAAATAAATAGACCACTTCGTCCCCATCAATATCTCTCGGGGGAAGATCAAGCCTGACGGTCTCCCCTTCATTGACCACAATGGGAATATGCTCAAATTCCGGCTTCCGATTTTTCTTCTTAACGATAATTTTCCATTCTTCGGTCGTGTTCAACGCCCCATCGCTGATGCTCACCTGAAGAGCATATTCTCCTGCTCCACCATATCCAAAATAGTGGGAGATGTTCTTTTCTGTTCCCACTGTTTCATCTGCTAATTGCCACTGGTATTGTAGTGAATCACTGTCATCATCCCGAGCATCAACATAAAAGTCAATCGTTTGGTCCTCTTCAAAAATAACTTCTTTCTCAGCGGAAAAAGCATCCATCACGCGCGGCGGCTGATTGACATCACGCACCTCTACTTCCAGGCGGAGGATTTTCTTTTCCAGGCTGTCATCCGCCTGAATTTCAACGCGATATGTTCCCTGATCACTTCCCGTCGTTAACCATTCTCCATCGCGGTTAAATGGCGGGGAGAAAACAAAAGTAAGCACATCCCCCTCCGGGTCTTCTACGCTATTTTTCAGGGAAATCATTTCACCCTCATCCACCGTGACTTTTTCGTGCCGGAGCTGCGGCGGCCGGTTCTTTTTATCGACGATCAGCTTTACAAATTCTGTTGTTTCCGCTTTTCCATCAGAGGCGGCAATCCTCAGATTGTACTCGCCGGCATCGCCATATGTTGTCTGCCATTCTCCTTGCTGATTTAAAGGGGGAGAGTAGGTATAGACCAACGGGTCATCATCTGCATCGTGTCCATCTACCTGAAGCTTGACCAGATCTGTCTCCGTCACACGCAGGATCTGAACAGAAGCAAGAGCAGAACCTAGCAGAAAGAGAAAAAGTATTCCGATAAAGATGATGTGGGTAGTTTGCTTGGCCATTGCTGCACTCTGGGTGATAAAATCTAAAAATAAAAAAGAAGATGTTTTTTGTACCTATTTCTGCAGGCTGATCTTGATAATTTCCGGCGGCATGTTTACGTCGCTAACGGTCAGCTTGACCTGTTTTGTCACTTTCGCTTTTCCATCATCTGCCGTAATCG
>Ga0209541_10010585_pt1 | contig 14662 bp, 13 predicted proteins | sample RifCSPlowO2_01_FD_184027 | JGI IMG/M metagenome (GOLD analysis project Ga0209541, IMG submission 184027) | Groundwater microbial communities from Rifle, Colorado - Rifle CSP2_plank lowO2_0.1 (SPAdes) (version 2) | ecosystem: Environmental > Aquatic > Deep subsurface > Groundwater | place... | reverse complement strand
CGATACGCTTGATTGGCCGGATTCGATTAAAGAGTCGGAGCGTAATTGGATTGGGCGAAGCGAGGGCATTGAGTTGACGTTCCCGCTCTATGGAATTCCAGGGCAAAAAGACTCTAGTAGCGGAGCAGAGCTCGCTACGGGGCACAGTGAAGCGCACAGTGTTGTATGTTTTACAACGCGGCCGGACACCCTTTTTGGCGCCACCTTTGTCGCCATATCGGCTGATCTGGCAAAAAAGTGGATCAATGTTGGATGGAGGCCTGTTGCAAGGGTTGCGCAGTTCGTCGAAGAAACCATCGCGGCAGAAGCAAAGCGCTTGCACAGTGAGATTCCGGAAAAAGACGGTATCTTCACGGGTATTTATGCAAAAAATCCCGCGAATGGAGAAAAGATCCCCGTCTGGATCGCGAATTATATCCTTTCAGGGGTGGGAAGCGGGGCCATTATGGCGGTTCCCGCACATGATACGCGTGATCATGATTTTGCGAAAAAATTCGATTTGCCTATTCGTCCCGTTATCTATCCGGTGGAGACCCCGCACTCCCTAAAAGATGTCGAGGCGTTAAAAGTGCTTCCCAAAGAAGATCTCACGCGACAAGCAGACCGATATATCGGCGAAAGTGGGGCATACACCGGTGAAGGATTTTTGATCAACTCGAGAAAGTTTGACGGCGAAAGCTCTGAAGAGGCAAAGATCGGAATCGCAAAATTTGTGAACGGCAAACACACAGTGAACTACAAACTTCGCGACTGGGTCTTTTCGCGCCAGCGTTATTGGGGAGAACCGATACCCATTGTGGGCGACGATGACGGCAACGTGTATCCGGTCGATGAGTCCGACCTCCCTGTGACCCTCCCGGAGGTAGAGTCCTATGCACCGACGGGCACCGGTGAATCACCGCTCGCAGACATACCGGGGTGGGTTGATGTTGAGGGATATATTACCGTGGCGGGGACATTCAAAATGGCAAAACAGGAAAATGCGCCGGCTGATAAAGAGACAGCGGTTTTCCATCGTGAAACAAACACCATGCCACAATGGGCGGGCTCATCGTGGTACCACCTTCGCTATATCGACCCCAAGAACACTACTTCACTGGTTGATCCGAAAAAAGAGAAGTATTGGTCGCCGGTTGATATGTATGTCGGCGGTGCAGAACACGCAACGCGGCATCTTATTTATGCGAGATTTTGGCATAAATTTCTTTACGACATTGGTGTTGTCGGACATATTGAGCCATTCATGCGACTCCAGCATGTTGGGCTCATCATTGCACCTGATGGTCGCAAGATGTCGAAACGTTATGGCAATATCATCAACCCCGATGACGTTATTCTCATCCATGGTGCAGATGCGCTTCGTTTGTATGAAATGTTCATGGGTCCCTTCGATCAGCAGATCGCATGGTCGACCGACAGCATGGCGGGCGTTCGCCGCTTCATTGAACGCATCTGGCGTTTAAAGGAGAAAGTGAACTACGAAGCGCATCCTAGAAAGGAGACCGAGCTCTTGCTTCATCAAACGACAAAAAAGGTGGGCGAGGACATCGATCAATTTTCCTTCAACACGGCGATCGCCCAGCTCATGACCTTCCTCAACCACCTCGAGAAGCTCGAGCAGGTACCCACGCTGGTTTTTTTGGATCTCATCCGTCTTCTTGCGCCTTTCACCCCGCATGTTGCCGAAGAGCTTTGGAGCGTACTCGGCCACGAGATGCCGCTTTACCATGAAGCATGGCCCACGTATGACTCGGAGAAAATTCTTGGTGACACGATGACCATTGCAATCCAGGTGAATGGAAAGCTTCGTGACACCTTGATGACCGCTCGGGATATTCAAGCTGAGGAGGTAAAGAAGTTTGCGCTCGACCGACCGGCGGTCAAAAAGTGGCTTGAAGGAAAAATTCCGATAAAAGTTATTTATGTCCCGGGAAAAATAGTCAATATCGTGCTTTAATGAAAGGTTCTCAAATCCCTTGTCATCCATGGGTTTTTGGACAGTCCACAGCCGCCTTTGTTTTACTTGACAAGAGTTTTGAGAGTGCTAGAACTATACATAACCGAGTATTGAGAGGAAAGTGTCAACCCTGTAGTGAGCTTCAGCGGGAGTGATGGTCGAAATGTGCTCCCCGAAGGACCGTTGGTGGGGTAGATGTTGTGCTAGGTTGCCCAGTGGTTGGGAAATCTACCAAAGGATCAATACCCGCAAAATATTTTACTTATTTTTTTTATTCTCGACCGCCCCGTCTTTTCAGGGAGACACCGAGGACAAGAATTTTTAATTATCAAGAATTTATGAGTACGGTACACATTACGTTCAAGCCAAAACAGGTCACGAAGCATTTTCTTTCTGTGTTGCCCCGGCGCGCACAGGACGTCATCACCAAGCGCTATGGTCTCGGTGTGGATGTGAAGAAGATGACCCTCGAGGCAATCGGTGAAAATTACGGGATCACCCGTGAGCGTGTCCGTCAGATCGAAAATTTTGCCCTTGCCTCTATTCGCAAATCGGACGCATTTAAAGAGGAAACCCCGGCCTTCGAAGAACTTCGTAAAGCAATGATTGATCAAGGAGGGTTAGTGCCGGAGCATAATTTTTTGGAGAGTCTTGCTTCCGACAAGGGCACACAGAACCACGCCCACTTTCTTCTCGTGTTGGGCGATCTCTTCGTGAAACACAAGGAAGATGAAGAGTTCACGCATCGATGGAGTACCGACCACGACACTGCACAGAAGGTACACGAATCCCTTCGCAAGCTGTACTCCTCTATTTCGGACGATGAGCTCGTGGAAGAGGCAAAGATGATCGATCGGTTCCTCTCGCACCTCAAAGAGGTTTCGGAAGAATACAAGAACGAAGAGATCCTCCGCCGTTGGCTCTCGCTTTCAAAGAAGATCGGGAAGAACCCACTCGGCGAGTGGGGTATGGCGCATTCACCGAACGTTAATGCGCGGGGTGTCCGCGACTATGCATTTCTCGTCCTTCGCAAACATGGATCACCTATGCATTTTACGGAGGTCGCAAAGGCAATTGGTGAACATTTTGACAAACGCGCACATGTCGCAACGACACACAACGAACTTATCAAAGACAAGCGATTTGTTTTGGTGGGTCGCGGCCTCTACGCACTTTCAGAGTGGGGATACTCGACCGGTGTCGTTCGTGACGTGATCGCCGATATCCTGAAGAAGAGCGGACCGCTCCCTCGTGAAGAGATCGTGGAGAAGGTCATGCGCGAACGCTATGTTAAGCCCAACACCATCCTGGTCAATTTGCAGAACCCGAAATATTTCAAAAAGAGCAAAGAGGGACGTTACTCGGTAGCCTAACGACCTAAAGCCAAAAAACCACCCACACGCTGTAGGGGTGGTTTTTGCTTTACCGTGTGATACCCAGCTCGCTTTTGGGAAAAAGTAAACGCTGGGGTATACTCTTGAGATATATGTTGGAACCATTCATATCGCTTTTCAATACCCCGCTCTTCAGTATTTTTGGGCGAGTTTATAACATTTTTGCAGTCACGGCGTTTGCTTGGGGTCCGATTCTTTCGATCTGGCTTGCGCAGAAGCTATGGCTTGCATATGTACGCGCCGACTACGTCAGAAAGAACTTTGATTTCATCCTTCTCGAGATCAAACTTCCACGCGTTATCGGGAAGACGCCCGTTGCGATGGAGCTAGTACTCCAAGCACTCTATCAACCCGATAAGACCAACTGGCATGAGCGGTGGTGGAAAGGAGAGGTGGTGCCGTGGTTTTCGCTTGAACTCGTTTCTATCGAAGGCGCAGTGAAATTTCTCATTCGCACTCCCGCGAAATATAAGAAGATCATTGAATCGACCATTTATGCGCAGTACCCGGATGTTGAAGTTCACGAAGTGAAGGATTACGTTTCTCTTGCACCGTATATCGGCCAAGAGGAAGAGTGGACGCTTTGGGGTTGCCATTTCAAATTGAGCAAACCTGATCCGTATCCTATTAAGACGTATGTTGATTACGGGCTTGATTCGACGATGGTCGATGAGGAGAATAAGAGTGATCCTATCACTTCGCTCATTGAATTTCTTGGGACGGTCGGTCGTGGTCAGCAGGTGTGGATCCAGATCATCGTGGAAGTGACCGGAAAACGGTTCAAGACTCCTGGAAGTTGGTTCGGAATGCACGACTGGCAGGAAGAGGGAAAAAAACTGATACAGGGTCTTCAAGACAAGTACGCCGGTGAAACGGGTATGCGGGCGACGAAACGGCAGACAGAGATCATCCACTCTATCGAGCGCTCTTTGGGGAAGATCGGTTTCGACACGGGTATCCGCGCGCTCTACATCGCAAAAGCCGACAAGTTCGACCCGTCGAATAAATCAGGCATCACAAATGCATTTCAGCAATACAGTTCACAAGACTTGAATGGTTTCCGCCCGACCAAATCGACCGGCTTCGATTACCCATGGCAAGATTTCCACGACATACGCGGAGCAAAAAAGAGGAGGCGGTTTTATGATGCATATGTGCGTCGCTCCTGGTTCCATCCCCCATATAAGAAAAAACCTTTCATCTTGAACGCTGAAGAACTTGCGACGATCTACCACTTCCCGGGCGGTGTCGCAGAGACCCCGACGTTCGCTCGTATCGAATCACGAAAAGGAGAGCCGCCGACGAATTTGCCGGTCTAAGAGAGCATGGAGGACACTGAACAAATCGGCGATGCAGAAGGAGAACAGATCTCGCCACGACGCTCTCGCGGGCTGCTTCTCTGCACCCTCCTTCTCAGCCTCTTGGTGGGGGGAATTGTAGTGTGGAAGATACTTTCTCTTCCGCCCGCCGATTTTCCGGTAGGCGTTTCCATTACCGTTCCGTCGGGCGCTTCGCTCTACAAGATCGCAGAACTTCTCAAGGAAAAGGGGGTTATTCGTTCCGAGGCGGCGTTTACCCTTACGGTCAGGTATCGTGGAGCGGAGTCTCGTCTCCTTGCGGGTGACTATCTTTTTTCTTCGGCACTCTCGCTCTCTCAGGTGGTCGGTCGTTTAGTGGGCGGTGTACACGGTATTGAACGCATGCGCATCACCATACCGGAGGGAACGTCGGTGGCGGGAATGGGAAGGATATTCAAAAAAACATTTTTGCAATTTGATGATGCACAGTTTGTTACGCTTGCCGGCGAAAGTGAGGGCTATCTTTTCCCTGACACATATTTTTTCTTTTCAACTGCCACCTCGGGCCCGATCATTGATACTCTTAAGAAGAACTTTCTGGAAAAAACCGACCTGCTCTACCAGGAAGCCACTGCGAACAAAAAAAGTTGGTCCGACCTCGTCATCATGGCCTCGATCATCGAAGAAGAAACGGTAACGCCAAAAGATCGACGGATCGTTTCGGGAATACTCTGGAAACGACTTGCGAAGAAGATGCCTCTTCAGGTAGATGCGCCTTTTGCCTACGATATCGGAAAGAACTCCGAAACGCTCACCCTCGATGACCTCAAGATCGATTCCCCTTACAACACCTATCGCAACTATGGACTTCCGCCAACGCCCATTTCAAATCCCGGCCTCGATGCCATAGACGCGGCACTCCACCCTGAAACGTCGCCATACTTTTTCTATCTCTCGGGCAAAGATGGGGTGATATATTATGCGAAGACGTTTGAGGAGCATAAAATTAATAAAGAAAAGTACCTCCGATAGGGATTTTTTTGGCATTACTTTTTGAGTGCACACATATTCGCCTGCTGGCGAATTGCTCAGACTCGCGCCGTCGCGCTCCGTAGTCACTCAAAAAGCAATACCTCGCTTCAAGGAGCTGACCTGTGGTATTGTTTGAAAATATGAGTGAAGTTGTGACAGTGAACGAGAAAGATGAGGTTATCGGAAAAATGGACAGGGAGCTTGCGCACAATAACGGTACGCCCCATCGCATTGTGGTTGTGTATGTTGAGAATGACAATGCGCAGATCCTTGTACAGGTTCGCATGACGGGTCGCTTAGACCATTCCTCAGCGGGGCACGTTGATCCTGGAGAGGAGTACGTTGGCGCGGCTTATCGCGAACTTAACGAAGAACTGGGCATAAACCACGTTGAGCTTGCTTACGTTGGTGGTGGAGTTTCTGAAGAAGTTGTCCCTGATTTAGAAGAACACAGAGTCCATATTATGCAGATATATTCTTGTCGAGGTAACCCAGGAAAGTTACAAAAAGAAGAAGTTCGAGACATTTACTGGGCTAACCCCAAGGAAGTCTTGAAAGAAATGCTAGATAATCTTAATGACATGAAGTTCTCAGGTGAGTTTAGAACTTCTCTCCCTATTTACGTTGCGACGAAAACCCAGAAGTTATCTTTAAAATAGTTAAAACTTGTGGACTTAACAAACATTAAAAAAGCATATTTTGTCGGCGTTGGAGGGATCGGGGTTTCCGCACTCCTGCGGCTTTTTGCTTCGCGAGGAATCAGCGTTGCGGGTTCTGATATTCACCTCCCGCCGCTCTCAACGCTTCCTGCGGGGGATTATTTTGAGGGAGAAAATTCCGATCACGTACCTCGTGATGCCGGCGTACTTATTTATTCTCCTGCGGTGCCGGAACAGAATGTGGAACGGGCTCGCGCACGTGAGGCGGGGATTCTGGAGCTGAGTTACCCTGAGGCGCTGGGCATCGTCACCCGCTCATACAACACGATCGCGGTATCGGGAACGCACGGCAAGTCGACCACAACAGCACTCTTGGGAAAATTATTTGAAGCGGGCGGATTTGATCCATCGGTCATCGTCGGTGCGGAGACTCCAGGATGGGATCATAATTTGCGAATAGGCAAAAGCGATATGTTTATCGTTGAGGCCTGTGAATATCGCCGCAACATGATGCAACTTGCTCCTCAAGCGATCCTTCTCACCAACCTTGAGCTTGATCACCCTGATTATTATCAAGATCTGAACGACGTCAAAATTGCATTTCGTGACTATATCGAAAAGTTGGGCGGCAATGGCCTGCTTATCATGAACAATGATGATGCGAATATTCGTGACATCACACGAGACTTTGATGCATCGATCGTGCGCTATGGCGTCGGCGGGAATGCTGACCTTATTGCTCGTAATATTGGTCAGACCAATGTTGAACAGTCGTTCGAGCTTGTTTGGAAGGGAACTTCACTAGGAACTTTTGTGACACCGCTTCCGGGAGTTTACAATATCTATAATATTCTTGGAGCGCTTGCGATGTACTTTGCGTATAGCGGTAAGGTCGAGGTTGTTCAAGAGGTGCTCTCTAATTTTCATGGTGTTGCGCGTCGATTTGAGGTCATGGGTATGCTTGGCCGCTCCACGGTCATTGCCGACTATGCCCATCACCCGACGGCACTGCGAGCGGTCGTCTCGGCAACACTTTCACAATATCAAGAAAAGAAGATACTTGTTGTCTTTCGTCCGCATCATCGCGAGCGCACGGAAAAGCTCTTCAATCAGTTTGTTGAGGTGATCGCCGAGATCCCGCATATGATCCTGCTCGAGATTTATGATGTTGCGGGCCGCGAAGATGTAAAACGTGTCAGCTCCAACGATCTCGTTACTGGGGTACACTCAAAAAATCCAAACGCAAATATTGTTTACGCGAAAGACCTGGATGTCGCCGAGCAACTAGTGCGAGACAGGGTAAACAATTTTGATATTGTCCTTATTATTGGTGCAGGAGATGCCGATGAACTGGCCAAGCGACTTGTTCGCTAACATATCAGACCTTATGAAGCGTCATAAACTTGCGTTTGTAGATCTGGAAACTACCGGGCTTGATCCGTTTCGACACGAGATTATCGAGATCGGCCTTGTCCTTGCCGAGCAACGTGAGGGCATTTCCGGAAAGCGAGATCTCGCATTTCTCTCTGAACACGAGATCCGCCTAAAGCCCGAACACATAGAAACAGCGGATCCGAAATCTCTTGAGGTCTCAAAATATCATCAACGTGATTGGTCGAAAGCAGTCACGCAAAAAGAAGGACTCGAAGAGATTTCTAGGCTTTTGGGCGGCGCCATCTTTGTTGCACAAAATGTTGCTTTCGACTGGGCTTTTCTTCAAAAAGCGTGCAATGAATATGGCGTCATTCTTGAGGGCAAAGTACACTATCACAAACTTGACCTTGCTTCGATGGTATTCGGGAAGTTTTACCATGAATCAAAACTCTTTAAATTCAGTTTGCGCGAAATGACCGAGTATTTCGGGGTGACCAACCAGAACGCGCACACCGCGCTCGCAGATGCGCGTGCGACATTTGAAGTGTGCCAAAAATTGCTTGTATTATAATTTTGCTTCGATCTTTTTCTTGAAGCAAGATTGTTTGCATGTTATGTTGCCCTTGTGATCAATTCAAGATGCAGGGTTTTCGTCGGCATGAGCGGAGGAGTAGATTCTTCCGTTTCTGCGGCGTTGCTGAAAGAACAGGGCTATGATGTCACCGGCATCTTTATTAAAGTCTGGCAGGCGGATTTTTTGCCTTGTACCTGGCGGGAAGAACGGCGTGACGCGATGCGCGTGGCGGCACACCTGGATATTCCTTTTCTAACGCTTGACCTTGAGAAGGAATATAAAAAGGAGGTTGTTGATTACATGATCCACGAATATGGCGCGGGGCGAGTGCCAAATCCCGATGTCATGTGCAATAAACATGTAAAGTTCGGTGCATTTCTCGATTTTGCAAAAAAACAAGGGGCAGACTTTGTCGCAACGGGGCACTATGCACGAAACGAAAAACAGCATGACGGGCGTTTTCACTTGCTTGCCGGACTTGATAAAGAGAAGGACCAGTCATATTTTTTATGGATGCTTACACAGACGGAACTTGCACACGTGCTTTTTCCTGTCGGACGCCTACAAAAGTCCGAAGTGCGTTTTCTTGCGAAGAAATTTGGACTTCCGAATGCGGAGAAAAGGGACAGTCAAGGATTGTGCTTTATGGGCAAAATAGACATGGCGGAGTTCCTCAAGCACTACCTGAAAACAAAAAAAGGGGATGTGATCGACTTCACAGGCAACGTCATCGGCACCCACGAAGGATCGGCCATTTACACTATCGGACAGCGTCATGGTTTTGTGGTTGAGAAAAACTCTCCCGACATGCGTCCATATTTTGTTGTCGCAAAAGATATGCATAACAACACCATCACGGTGGCACACCACATGTCCGGAGAGACAAAAGAAGCGGCGTCGATCACTCTCGAAGATTGCAATGCTATTTCAAAAGAACTCGCGGATGTTGCTGAAAAAAAGTGTGCGGTACGTATGCGTTACCGTGGAAAACTTATTGCGGCGACATGGAAAAACATGGGTGCCCCCGACGACCGTCAAGCAGAGGTTCTTTTTGAGAACGGAGAAGGCGAGGTTGCGTTGGGGCAGTCGGTCGTTGCCTATCAAGGAGATGAGTGTTTGGGTGGGGGTGTCGTCTCCGCTTCACCATAGTTCAAAGCGGGTGTATCCTTATGGTTATACTATATATGACAAAATGGATCATCCTTACCGTTGTGATCATTTCCGGATCTATTTTCGGGTACTTTCTTTTGCTCGCAAAGCCAAATACGACGACACCCCTGCGACCCGAGGCAAGTGTGGTGACCATTAGGCATTCGTTCAAGGATGGTGAACATCGATATACGGGCGAGATTTGGCTCCCGCACTCCTGCTTTGCCGTCACGGCTGATATTGCTCATATTCCTAACGACCCCACTGCACTTTTGCTGACGCTGACAACCAAAGACCACCTGCTTGACCAACGCCTCTGTTTTCAATTCTCGGCGCCATATCAATTCGAAGCTTATACTGAAGCTCTCGAACAAAGCACGCTCAAATTGAAGGTGGACGGAAAAGACACCCCGGTCAATCTGGTCGAAACAATGTGGCAAAGCGGCAAAGGCACCCTCATCAACTAGACATGCCTCAATGACCCCCATCTTCATTGTCAAAGCATCGGGAGAACGCGAATTATGGGATTCTCAAAAACTTGAACGATCCCTCCGTGCGGCAAAAGCGAGTGGCGACCTGGCGAAGGAGGTTGTGAAGCATGTTGAAAAAGATCTGCGAGATGGGCTGCGGACAAGCGACATCTATGCGCATGCATTCTCGCTTCTCAAACAATATGATCGACCAAGTGCCGCGCAATATAGTTTGCGGAGGGCGATCAACGAACTTGGCCCATCGGGCTTTCCTTTTGAACGTTTCGTTTCGGAAATCTTGCGGGCCGAAGGATATCGTACGCATGTGGGGACGATCATCCCCGGTTTTTGTGTCTCGCATGAAGTCGACGTAATCGCGGAAAAGCAAGACGAGCGCATCCTTGTCGAAGCAAAGTTCCACAATTCTTCCGGGATTAAATCGGACGTGAAGGTTGCGCTTTATGTTGCCGCACGTTTTGCAGATATTGAGAAACGTTTTACCCGTGAAGAGTCTCATGAACGGTTTACTCACGCGTGGCTCATCACCAACACGAGCTTTACCTCGCAGGCGATCCAATATGGCACATGTGCGGGTCTTGCGCTTACCGGATGGAACTATCCTAAAGGGCGCACGCTTCAAGATCTGGTACAGGAAACACGTACGCATCCCGTTACCTGTCTCACGACGCTTTCCCCTGCCCATAAAACTCAGTTGCTCAATGAAGGAGTCGTTCTCTGTCAAGATGTTGTCAAAGACCCCACGTCACTCTCCCGAATCGGGATTGGAAAAGCCCGTGCCGCATCTGTGCTCAAAGAGGGGAGCCAGCTCTGTCCGATCGTGCTCTAGGGGTCTCACCCCGGAATTGTTGTGGCAGACCGTGGAAAAAGTCAGCAAGTAGCGGGGGTTGTTGCCTTTTTTGTTTCGAGGAGCGTATAATGTCAGCTACATGGAACTTTTTGCCGTATCCCAGTCGGATTTTATGCTCCGCCTCACCATTGCGGCATTTTTGGGACTTGTTGTCGGCGCAGAACGCTCCCGCGTCGGGAAGCGCGCCGGAATGCGCACTTACGCGCTGGTTTCTCTTGGGGCCGCACTTTTTGTCATTATCTCTGGTGCTGTTGCCGCAGAATATGCGAATACGTTTGTCTTTGACCCCCTGCGCGTGACCTCTCAAGTGGTCGTCGGTATCGGTTTTCTTGGTGCAGGAGTGATATTTGTCCAACGTCAAATACTCACGGGGCTTACTACCGCGGCGGGACTTTGGGTCGTTGCCGGAGTGGGTGCTGCCGCCGGATTCGGTCTCTATGCGATCGCAGTTTTTACTACGTTTCTTACATTAGTGATCTTTGAAGTCCTTTGGTATGTCGAAGAGCGTTTTATCCGTATAGCCCGAACAGATATTGAGGAAGAGTTCATTGAGAGCGCACGACGCCCGCATCATCATCATGAAGACGAAAGTTAGTCACATAGTGAGTTTTCAGATGACATCGAGCACCATTTTCGGCGCCTTGTGTGCCGTGCAACATTTTTTAAAGTGAACGCGCTATATATATGCGAAAATCTACTACACGGGTTAGAAAAGCAGTCATTGCGGTTGCGGGAAGTGGGACCCGTTTTTTACCCGCCACAAAAGCACAGCCCAAGGAAATGCTTCCAATTGTCGATAAGCCGATTGTCCAATATGTTGTTGAAGAAATGGTCGCGTCTGGCATCACCGACATCATTCTTGTCACTAAGTGGGATAAGAAGACGCTGGAAGACCACTTTGACCGCTCATTCGAGCTTGAGTATGCACTGGAACAAGCGGGGAAAAAGAAATTGCTTGATGAGGTGAAGCGCATATCGACGATGGCGAACTTTATTTATGTTCGCCAAAAAGGTCCTTATGGTAACGGGACACCGGTCCTCTCCGCCGCAAGCCTCGTCGAAGGAGAACCTTTTGTTTTTGCTTGGGGAGACGACCTCGTGTTGTCGAAAACACCGTTCACAAAAAAACTGATAGAGAACTTCAAAATAAATCACGCGCCGGTCATTGGCGTGCAAGCCGTTCCGAAACAACACGTTGATCGTTACGGTATTGTTAAGCTTCGCCCCGGAACAAGAGAGATGGAGCAAGTCATAGAAAAACCTGCAATCGACAAAGCCCCTTCTCGCCTCGCACAATTTGGCCGTATGATACTCACCCCCGATATTGTTGCCATCCTTAAAGAGACAAAACTCGGCAAGGGCGGAGAGCTTTGGGTCACCGATGCGATCAGTGAGTATGTAAGACGGGGCGGACGTTTCATGGTAGAAGAGGTGGAAGACGGAGAGTGGCTTACCACGGGAGACCCGCTCAACTATTTGAAAGCAGTAGTGGCCTACGCCCTCGAGCGCCCGGATATCGGCCCCGACTTTCGTGCGCATTTGAAGAGCTTGAAAATTTAACATCGATAAATTTGTACAAACCGGACGTGCCATACTGTGTTCGGTCATCTTCATAAGAATCGCTCCGTCAAACCATGCAACACCTTGATGTCACGCAGGATTTCCAACACCCACGAATACTCAAGGGGCTGACACCTGTTCTTTTTGCGATAGGCGGAAACTTCCTGGTCGCCTGCGCTAAATTGCTCGGATATTTTATCTCTAACTCAAGTTCGCTTTTCAGTGAGGCAGTTCACAGTTTTGCGGATACGGCGAATCAAGCACTGCTCTTACTCGGCATCACACTGTCGCAAAAAAAGGCTAACGAAAAATATTCATATGGGTACGGAAACGAACGCTTCCTTTGGGCGCTCATTTCTGCGTGCGGGATCTTCTTTCTCGGCGCGGGCGTGACAATCTATCACGGCATTGCCTCCTTTTTTACAAAAGAAGTTCCGGAATTAAACATTATTATCTTCGCGATCCTTTTCTTTGCCCTTGTTGTCGAATCGTTCACGTTGAAGAAGGCGGTTGATGAGCTCAACCTTCATCATCCTGATCTTTCATTGCGTGAGGCTTTGCGTGAGGGAGATTCTGTTACGATCGCGGTTGTTTACGAAGACGGCGTTGCGGTACTCGGTGTCCTCTTGGCGCTTGCGGGGACCACGTTCACCGCATGGACGGGAGACCCGCGTTTTGATGCGGCAGGGTCAATCGCGATTGGTACGTCGCTTGCTGTTGTTGCGGTGCTCCTCATAAAAAAGAACCGAGAGTTCCTTATTGGAAAGTCGATCCCGGCCGAGAAGAGCGAGGCAATCATTGAGCTCTTGGTCGCGGAACCTTGTATCGAAAAAGTCATTGATTTCAAATCGACCGTCCTTGATGTCGGTCGGTACCACCTTAAATGTGAAGTGGAGTGGAACGGTGCCGCTCTTTTGAACGAAATCATCGGCGAGGACGATCTCAAAACTACTTTTAAAGAAGTATCGCAGGATTACGGTGAATTTAAAAGATATGTTGCATACACGACGAACCGTATCCCACGGTTGATCGGGCGCACGATCGACAATGTCGAAAAGAAGATCAAGGCTGCGTTTCCTGAAGTGAAACACATAGACATCGAGATCAATTAGCGTTTCTTATTGAAAAAGGATATCCTGGGAAAATTCGCCGACAACTGCTACACTAAACTAGTATTCTCACCATGAGGCTATTAATCAAACTTTCAGGCGAAAGCTTGAGCAAGACGAACCGCGAGGGAGATCGTGCCTATTCTGAGCCGACGCTTGAGGCGATTGTGGTTCAGATAAAGCGCCTTCTTGATGCGGGTCATCGCGTTGCACTTGTTGTTGGGAGCGGGAATCTCTTTCGCGGACGCGATCTCATCGGAAAACTTGCGATTGAGCGTTCGACTGCCGACTATATTGGCATGCTTGCGACGGTGCAGAATGCGCTTATCCTACGAGACTATTTTGAATCAAAGGGAATTGAGACACGCGTGTCGTCCGCGATCAGCATGCCACAAATCTGCGAGGGGTATATTCCGAAGCGTGTTGCACGACATCTCGAAAAAGGGCGAGTGGTCATTTTTGGCGCCGGGCTCGGAACATCATATTTCACGACCGACTCCGCCTCTGTCCAGCGTGCGCTTGAAATGGGCGCTGACCTTCTCATCATGGCAAAGAATGGCGTTGACGGGCTTTATTCTGGAGATCCGAAAAAAGACAAGCATGCAACTTTCATTAAAACCATTACTGCGAGCGAGGTCTTAGAAAAAGATCTCAAAGCAGCAGATCAGTCGGCCATCGCTCTCGCAAAAGAGCATGGCCTTGTCATAAAGGTTGTTGATGTTCATGCAATCGCCTCGGCCCTCGATGAAGGCGTCGGCTCAACGATCTCTCCGCAGTGAATACATAAGACTGTCTTCTGTTTTGTGGAGAAGACGATCTTGTATTGAGAGTTCCGGACACCCATACATTGTCATTGACAGATATGTTTATTCAGTGTTAGAGTTATTTATCATTCTTTAATATTTACCTATGACAAAACATAAACATACACCAGGTACAGTCATCGAAAATCAGGATGCGATTCCACTGCCAGTGGAGGATCTTGATGAACAAACGCCACCCTCATATGAGCATTATGCCGGAGTGGGCGACACGAAGATTGAGGGAGTAAATGGGCTTCGACTTGAAATATCCGGTTATCTACAGATATTAAGGGAACATCTGTCGGGTAGCTTTCCAAACATTATTGCGATCGAAACCAGAGAAGAACTCAACAAGATTGGTGAGGATCTTGATGCGTTCGATGCTGCGCAAGATCAAGCGACAAGGGAGGCAATG
>Ga0209541_10010583_pt1 | contig 14666 bp, 16 predicted proteins | sample RifCSPlowO2_01_FD_184027 | JGI IMG/M metagenome (GOLD analysis project Ga0209541, IMG submission 184027) | Groundwater microbial communities from Rifle, Colorado - Rifle CSP2_plank lowO2_0.1 (SPAdes) (version 2) | ecosystem: Environmental > Aquatic > Deep subsurface > Groundwater | place... | reverse complement strand
TTCAACCGTTTTCAGAATAAATTGATACTTGGATTTTGCTGGGGAAATGCCTCCTTAAAAATGAAAGATTTGAGATTCTCCTCTTTCCCCCGGGGAGGAGAATCCCCAAACAAAAAAGCGCCGGGTCACCTACCCCGCACTTACGCTAACCATCGGCAAAGACGATGTTTCCATTGATCTCGTCTACCTTCCCGGTTCCCTGAAGAATGTGGCACATTCGCCACGAAACCTCAGGGATTCATGGCCAATGTGCCATGTCCACTTAAGAGGACAAAAACCCCGTAACCCGGCGTATCCCAAGGAAATCCAAACCCTTGGAGATCAGATCCGGGCCCGGAGAATGGACCTGGGACTCCTCCAGAAACAGGTGGCGGAGATTCTGGGAGCGAGCGAAACCTCGGTTTTCAACTGGGAGAGAAACGCCACGAAACCCGGGATTCGTTGCCTCCCCCGCATCTACGACTTCCTGGACTTCTGTCCCTGGAGGCCGACCCGAAACTTCGGGGAATGGCTGAGAATCCGCCGGGAAGCCCTTGGGATGATGGTTCCGGGAGTTGGCCAAGGAAGCCAGAGTGGACGCCTCGTCCCTGGGTGACTGGGAAGCCGGAAAGGCCAAACCGACCCTGGAGTCAAAGGGGAAGATGAAGGCGTATTTTTCCGGAGTGTGGCGAATCGGAACGTAGCAATTCAAATCACTTATAACCTATTGACATTATGGGAGATATGACATATTATTACGAACAGTTCTCAAGAACCGATAAAAATGGCGAAGCACCGCTGTTGACGGCGCTTCGCCTAAAGTAACAGAAATTGGTCTTAACTGTTTATTGCAGAAGCAATTATGCTTTAAGTATTGCGATCAAAATTATTAGTAGAGCCAGAAACAAATTAACTTGTTTCATCGCTCTCCTTTCTTTGATTAAGAACCTGTTCTTTTTACCCCCTTGCGTCCGATCGCAAGGTCCCGGGGCTACGCACCCCGGGATTTTTTTATTTTTTTATTCACCGGGGAAAAAAGTTTCATCCACCTTGGGACGTTCTCTGGTCGGTCTTTTTCCACGAAGAACGTTCAAGAATCTTTTCGCGTAGAATCGGTCGAACCGCGTTCCGCAGCTTCCCGTTCTTCGATTTTCTTTTTAATGGAGAAGACCGTCTTTCGTTGTTTGAAGGACAAGCGGTTCCCATATACGGAAATCAAAAAATCCGATTCCCACTTTGAGAGGAATCTGGTTTGGGTTTCGAGCATCGTTCGGATGATGGAATCTAACCCCTCCGCCTCCGATTGGTCGAACGAAGGAACGAAGAGTTTGCCAACCTGATCGTCAACATCACGCAGAGAATCGAGAAAGGAGAACAGGTGGTGGCTTGAGGCCCGCAACGCGGGATCAGGCAAACCACTGCCCAGGGAGAGAACAGCGCATGCTTTCCCTGGGTTTTTCATTTTCGAAAATAAAAGCCAGCATGTATTACATGCCGGCATACTTTAAACCTATTTTTCTTTTTCCAATTTTTCGTATATCCTTTTTGGCCAAATCGTTCTTGTTTTTCCGGAAGCTAATTCTTCAAAAACCAGATCAATTTCCAACCCGACAAACTTTTCCGCCATCGGAACGTTCACAATGCCCTCCATCTGTATTAGCTCAACCCTCGACGCATGATGCGTTTCAATTTTTCCCTCCAGTAACTTCCCGGCCAGAGTCCTCACTAAAAGGCGGCCAGAGTCCGGTTCGAATTGTTCAATCTTTCCCATGGCGGGTTTGAAAGAATCCGGTATCTCCGAAAGATTGTCGGCAAGGGCTTTATCTAGGTTTTGAATCTTACTATCCAAATCCACGAGTTTGTCTCGAATGGCTTGTCGGACTGCTTCATTAGCGCGGGCTCCCAACACCCACCGAAGCATTTCTCTGTCATTTTCTAACAGTTCTTTCCGAAGCATGCGGATTTCTTTTTGAAGGCCTTGTTTTGTAGCCAAGCCATCAACCGTTACGACCAGGCCCTCAACTGTCTTGGTAAGCGTCGTTACCGATTCCTTCGTTGCCAGGCCAACGACTGTCTTGGTAACGTCTCCTTTGGTAGGAATCCACAGGATCACACCAACCGCCATTGCCAAAATAGCCAAAGCATTCCCTGCGATAAATTTCAAAGTGACACGGTGTCGCCGTGTTTCGGCCTTTGTGGCCCACAACTTAAACCAAAGTGGAGTGCCTTCCGGAAATGTATCATCCATTTTTTTCTCCTCATTAAACAACCAATTATTCACAACAATCGTCAACAAGATAACGATAAACCAAATCAAAATCATACCTCTCCTTTTCCGTATGTCAAATTCGACTGTCTGAATGTTTCTGAATCGTATGGTACCACGGCGCAAATGAACAAGTCAACAACAATAAAGCTCGTCCCCCTGATATAAACTATGGGGTGTTCATTTTCAATTCCTCTTTTCTCGGGCACAATAAGAGTTTTCCCCAGAAATTGCCAGAGCGGCAAGATTGCCACCCTACCAGCGATTTTAAGGTCGAAGGAGAATCATAGTGTACGCCCAATGAAACCCCTTCCCAATTATTTAAAAATGCACCGAATAAAAGCTGGATACTCCCAAAAAGAACTGGGCGAAAAAGGCCACGTCTACTACCGATGCCACACTTCGGGTTGCGCTCCAACCTCGGTTCGGGAGGAAAGGGTAACCGAGGCCGCCTGCCAGGCTTTAGAGCCTTTCAATCTGAATCACTATCATCAGGACATTCTCCAAGAAATGCTGGTCGGGTTTCGAAACGAATGGGCCGGCCACAAAACCGAGCACCTTCGGTCATTGAAAATTCATCTCCAAGACATCGAGGCGCGTTTGGCGCGCCTCACCGATGCCCTGATTGACCGCTTGGTGGACAAAGAAACCTTTGAAAAACGAAACGCCTCTCTTCTGGTTCAGCAGAAAGAGGTCAAAGACAAAATCGAGGAAATCGAGCAGGAAACCTTGGCCGTACCCGATCGGATTCAGGAATTCCTCGAACTGGCAAAATCCGCTTTAAATCTATGCAATTTGGCAGATCCCGAAGAAAAGCGGGATTTACTGTCCCGCCTCACCTCGAACCGGTGGGTGGATCGAAAAAACGTAGTAATGGAGCGGAAATATGAGGCTGAATTGGCCGCCAAAGGGTTCGAAAATACAACAAGTGCTCCCGTCGGGATTCGAACCCGAGTCTTCGTCTTGATCCCGCACTAAAAAATTAATTAGCCCCAACGGGAATCGAACCCGTGTTTTGGCCTTGAGAAGGCCACGTCCTAGGCCACTAGACGATAGGGCCACTATTTGTATTATTGTAGCTTAATTTTAGTATGGGGCAAGGAATGCCGATGCGTGCCCCGCATCGAGCTTTGCTCTGGTGCGTGGGTCCTAGACCAGACTAGACGACGGGAGCACTAAGGTTTGATTAGATTTTACTATAAATTCAGCCCTAAGGCAAAATTTTAGCGAATAGTTTTAAAAGGTTGACAAACCCAATTTTAGGGTTTATAATATTCAAAGTTAAGATTGATCTTTTACAATTCCGTTTTCCTATTTTTAATAGGAGGTGGCCAATGAGCCATACCATTGTTGTGAATGCTGATCAGGATGGAGCTTTTGCTTGGAAGCTGCCAGAGGATATTTCTCGGGCAGTTGATTCTTTAGGTGAAACGAATCCATTATTGGCGCAGACTATGTTAGCTATTAGTCGCAATGCTGTCAGTCAGTTTATTGATGTTATGAAGATGGCCTTACGTAACGGGATGTCAGTTAAGGATTGTATTTTGATTATTGATGAAAATTTGGAAGATTTGCGGGCGGAAATGGCTGACTTAGTGAATCGCCAGATGCTGTAATCATTTTTTGGAGAATTTTATGGATAATAGCGCTTTTGATTTGAAACACGGTTGGCTTTTAAAGGTAAGAGAGGGTAGTATCTCTCTGGAAGCTTATGGTTCTTTTTCCATAGATATTCTTTGGAGAATTATTCGTAATTTGGCTGTTGGAGAGATTGGTTTGGTGCTGAAAGAGGGAATGTCTATTGAGGATCCGGGAACGATGGTTCGGGTCAGTACGATTTTAATTATTCGTGACGGCGCTTACGTCATTCAAAATGCAGGCCAGTTTTATGAGCAAGTTTATGATGGATACTATTTTGGTTTTATTTCTTTGCAGAAAGCTGAAGATATTGCCAAGGCGGTTTTTGCCGGCGAGATGGACACAGAATATTTAAAATATGCGGCAGATTCTGATGACGCGTATCCAATGCCGCCTTGTTACACATAACCACCCCGACGACTGTTGGGGTGGTTTTAATTTAAGCCATTGCGAACGCCTTAGATGTGGCCCTTGACAGAATAATTGATATTTGCTATATTATAGGATAATTTAAAGATATTGTGTCTTTAAATAGCTCTTTACTAAAATTTTCAATTTAGGATTACCATAGATAGGAGGTTTTATGCCCCAGAATGAAATCCCAATTTTTTACGGAGCTTGGTTTGATTGCTCTGGTAAAAAAATTGGCCAGGGACGGCTTTCACGGGAAGATTTTCTGCGATTTAGGAAGGTAATTTGAGGTTTTGATTGTTACTTGTTCTTGGCGTTCGATAAGCTGAAAGAGACGGATAATCATAGGCTGAATATCCGTTATTTGGGTGAAAATTGTTTTGCTGCCGTGGGCGGCGGACAGATTTATTCAGTTAATGGCAGTTTGAAGTTTGCTTCGGTTCTTCATGTTTCTCGGTTAGAGATTGGTGAGCTGATTGCGAAGAGCAACGCTGCTCGAGCGCGCAGGGGAATTATTTTGTCTCCTGACAACAACCTATTTTCTCATCAATCTTTTTTCAGAAAGGAACCTGCCATGCCAGCGCCGACATCGTGCGTTCAAACGGGAGATCGTACTTTTGTGATGGCAAATCGCCACGATGAGTTATTGGGGCGTTTCGAGTTGCAGGATCTTCAGGAAAAAGCTGTTTGTTTCTCGAAAGATGCTCAGTGGTTTGATGCAATGGGTCGCAGGATCGGCCGTGGCGATTTAGATTATATGGATTTTTTGCGGATTGCCGAGCGCCTTGAAGTGGGAGAAGTATTTATTGTGGTGAGCGGGAAAACGACTATGAGCGAATATAATGGTGAGAGAATCCCTACCGCCATTGCTCAAGCGGCAAGTTTTCTCATCCTGAAAGGCGCCTTATATATCGTTGCCCGGCACCTTCGTTCTCATTCTGGCAATATGGAGGTGGGCGGCATTTTGTTCCGGCTTATTGGTTGGCAAGATGCTGGTCTGGAAATTTATAGGGCGCGTCAAGTTCAAATTTCCACCAAGAAAGCCCACTCCGTTATTTAGATTTAGTTCAGACCGGCCAAGTTGCTCTTGGCCGGTTTTTCTTTTTCCCAGCCTCCTTATTGACAGAATAAGATTTATCTGATATTATATACAAAATATGATGTTTGCCATTAAGAATGCTTTTAATAAAGATCCTAAGTTTCTAAGCCAAGTTTTAAATGCAGGCGGGGTGATTATTTTCCCAACTGAAACTTTATATGGCTTGGGCTGTGACGCCACTAATCCGCAGGCGCTTCTTAAGGTTTATCAAGTTAAGGGCAGGCAGTTAGGCAAGTCCTTTCCAGTTTTGATCAGAGATATGAATATGCTTTCCGAATACGCTATTTTCAATCAGGATCAAAAAAGAGCAATTACTTCTGCTAAAAGTCCAACTACTTTTATTTTAAAATCTAAAAATCTTTCGCCGTTGGTAACTCAAAAGCATACTGCGGCTTTTCGTATTCCGAAAACTGGCTGGGCAAAGAAAATCTTTAAACATTTTGATAAGCCGTTAGTTGCCACCAGCGCCAATCTTTCTAAACAGGAACCTTTACCGGATCCAAGAATTTATAAAGAATCTTTTGGAAAGAATTCAGATTTGATTGACGCGGTAGTTTTTACTGGAGTTAATCGTAAGCGAAAGCCTTCTGCTATCATTGATTTAACCAAAAGACCCTATAAGATTGTAAGATAGTTAATTATGAGGTTTCGGATTCTTAAAAAATCCAAGAACAGTAGAGCAAGGCGGGGAATTATAGAAACAAAGCACGGCGTTATTGAGACGCCGGCTTTTATTCCCGTGGGAACACAAGCAACTGTAAAAGGTATGACCGTTGATCAGCTTAAATCAATTGGGTATCAATCGCTTTTATGCAACACTTATCATCTTTATTTACGGCCAGGCGATAAAGTTATTAAAAAAATGGGCGGTTTGCATAAGTTTATGAATTGGGACCGGCCGATTTTTACGGATAGCGGTGGATTTCAGGTTTTTAGTTTAGGTTATGGTCTGGAGCATGGAGTAGGAAAAGTGGCGAGTATGTTTCCCGGGGAAAAGGGCGGCGTACTTCACGGTGAAACTGAGCATGTTATTAAAAAAGAAAAACTGACTAGAATTACTGAAAATGGAGTAGAGTTTCGTTCTCATTTGGATGGTTCTCTACGCTTTCTGACGCCGGAAAAATCTATTGAAATTCAGCGTAATCTCGGCGCCGATCTTATTTTTGCTTTTGACGAATGCACTTCGCCTTTACACGATTACGTCTATACTAAGAAATCTTTGGCTCGCACTCACCGCTGGGCAAAAAGATCATTAGCAGCTTTTCAGGGCGGAGACCCCGTCACTACTGGACGAGGCTCGCCCAATGAAATGGGGCGGCAAGCTCTATACGGAATTATTCAAGGAGGAGCTTTTCGGGATCTTCGTGAAGAGGCGGCAAAGTTTATTTCTAAAATGGATTTTGATGGCATTGGCATTGGCGGCGCTTTAGGGAATACCAAAAAAGAAATGTATAAAATTTTAGGCTGGTTTACTCCTTTATTACCAGAAAATAAACCCAAGCATTTATTGGGAATTGGCGCGCCAGACGATATTATTCAGGGAGTAAAATTAGGAATGGACACCTTTGATTGCGTAATGCCAACGAGAATTGCTCGCAACGGTTCAGCGTTGCTGGCTAGGGGCGGCAGTTACGAATTATTGAATTTAAAATTAGGCCGGTATCTTAAGGACAAAAATCCGATTGATAAAAAGTGTGGGTGTTCTACTTGCAAAAGTTATTCGCGCGCTTATCTTTCACATTTATTTAAGGCGCATGAAATATTGGGGCCAATTTTGGCAACTATTCATAATCTTTGGTTTATGGAACAGTGGATGAAGAAGATTAGGCAAAGCATTTAGTTTTAGGGACAGATATGATATTTTAATTATTGAGCTGGAGTAGCTCAGTGGTAGAGCGCAGCCCTGAAGAGGCTGGCGTCCGGTGTTCGATTCACCGCTCCAGCACTAATAAAATGGAAAATTTAATATCTCGACATTGCGTTTCTTGCGAAGGCGGAGTGTTGCCGCTTGATCAAAATAAAATTCAAGAATACTTAAAACAAGTTTCAGGTTGGCAATTAGTTGAAGGCGTAAGTGAGAAGGGCGTGAAATATCAGCTCATTCGAAAAGAATTTAAGTTTTCTGATTTTAAAAAATCTATAAACTTTGTAAATAAGGTGGCAGATTTGGCGGAACAGGAGAAGCATCATCCTAATATTGATATTCGCTATAATCGTATACGTTTTGATCTCTGGACCCATGCTATTTATGGTCTTTTTGATAATGATTTTATCCTAGCGGCAAAGATAGATAAGATTTTTTCAGAAAATTTTCAGAAATAGTACTTATAATTTCTGCCAGAAGACTGGCTGCCCCGTAGCGCAGCGGAGGGAAATAACATAAATCCCACCAAATGATGAGTAGTATTCAAAATCTTATCATTTGGTGATGGTACGCAGTACCATTCCAACGTATGTCGGAATGGATTTCTATCCACAGGGCGTTTTTTATTTTTCGGTTTAGAATATAAATATAAGCTTAACTTTTTATCTTTATGTTTAAACAAGTTCGCAAGCGCGATGGCGCGATAGTGCCCTTTGATCAAGATAGGATAACCGCGGCGATTTTAAAGGCGATGACGGCGGCTAGTGAAGGCGAAATGAAAGAGGCGAAAAAAGTTTCTGACCGCGTATTAAAAGAATTATTAAAAAAATATCTGCCCAAACAAATTTTAGGCATTGAGCAGATTCAAGATGTGGTAGAAGAAATTCTAATTTTAGAGGAATATTCTAAAACCGCTAAAGCTTATATTCTTTATCGCCGTGAGCGCGCTGAACTTCGTGAAAAACGGAGAGAAATTCCGAGTAGGGTTAAAAAATTAGTTGAGGAAAGCAAAAAATACTTCCGCAATCCTTTATCGGAGTTTATTTATTATAGAAGCTATTCCCGTTGGATTGAAGAAGAGGGGAGGCGGGAGACTTGGATAGAAAGCGTTCAGCGCTATGTGAATTTTATGAAAGAAAATTTGGGTGATAAATTAAAAGATGAGGAGTATCAGGAAATTCAAGAAGCGATTCTAAAGCAAGAAGTGATGCCGTCTATGCGTCTTTTATGGGCCTCGGGGAAAGCGGCGCGCGCCACTAATGTTTGCGCTTATAATTGTTCTTTTATCGCGCCTTCAAAACTTAGAGACTTTGGCGAAATTATGTATCTTTCTATGTGCGGCACCGGCGTGGGATTTTCGGTGGAGCAGCAGAATGTCCAAAAATTGCCGCAGATTAAAAAACAAATCGGAAAGAAAATAGCTATCCATGTAATTGAAGATAGTAAGGAGGGATGGGCGGAAGCCTTTATCTTAGCTTTGAAAACTTGGTTTGATGGTAAAGATATTGAGTTAGATTATTCCCAATTACGTCCGGTCGGCGCTCGGCTTAAGGTTATGGGGGGTAGAAGTTCCGGCCCTGGGCCACTGCGGGAATTATTGGAATTTTCTAAGATAAAAATTCTGGCTAAGCAGGGACGCCGTTTGGACACCATTGATGTTCACGATATTATCTGCAAAATTGGAGAAATTGTGGTTTCCGGAGGCGTCCGGCGCAGTGCGTTGATTTCCCTTTCTGACGTAGATGATGAAAAAATGCGTTTGGCAAAAACCGGACAGTTTTATTTAACCGAGCCGCAACGCAGCATGGCTAATAATTCTGCGGCTTACAATGAAAAGCCTGCGGCGAGTTTGTTTTTAGATGAGTGGATTACTTTGGCTAAAAGCGGTACGGGTGAGCGCGGAATTTTTAATCGTGGCAGTTTGAAAAATCAATTGCCTAAAAGAAGATGGAAAGTGTTTGCGAAAGATGCCGTCAATTGCGGCACTAATCCTTGCGGGGAAATTGTTTTAAAATCCAAGCAGTTTTGTAATTTGTCTGAAGTGGTGGCAAGAGTTGAAGACAAGGAAGAGGATTTGCTGCGCAAGGTTCGTTTAGCAACCATTTTAGGAACTTATCAATCTACTCTTATCGCTTTTCCATTTTTATCCAAGGAATGGAAAGAAAATTGTGAGGAAGAGCGTTTGTTGGGCGTTTCTGTAACCGGACAATGGGATTGTCCGGAAGTGAGAAAATCCGAAGCGCTAATTAATTTAAAAGAAGAGGCGATTAAGGTCAATAAGATTTACGCTCAACGGTTTGGCATCAATCAATCCACGGCGATTACTTGTGTTAAGCCGTCTGGCACCGTTTCTCAATTAGTGGATGCTTCTTCGGGCCTGCATCCGCGCCACGGAAAATATTATATTCGCAGAGTGCGTATTTCTGCCGCGGATCCGCTGTTTCATATGTTGCGGGATCAAAAAGTTGCTTATTATCCGGAAGTTGGGCAGAAAGACGGCGAGGCCTCTAATTATGTTTTGGAGTTTCCGGTAAAGGCTCCTCGGGGTTCAGTTTTTCGCAATGATCTTACCGCGATTGAGCAGTTGGAACATTGGAAAATGGTTAAGCAGAATTTTACCGAGCATAATCCTTCGGTGACGATTTCTGTGGGCAATGACGAATGGGTGGCAGTGGCTAATTGGCTTTATGAACATTGGGATATGCTGGGAGGGTTATCTTTTTTGCCTCGCTCCGAACATGTTTATGCGCTCGCTCCTTACGAAGAGATTACCGAAGGCCAATATCTTAAAATGGCGGAGTTTTATCCAGAAATTGATTTCTCTCAAATCCTTCTTTATGAGAAAGAAGATGAAACTCATGGCTCAAAAGAACTCGCCTGCGTTGGCGGAGTTTGCGAAATTACTCTTTAGGAGTAATCGCTAGTAAGAAGATTTTTTCCAAAGAATCATGCCTATGATAAAAAGGCTTGTTGAAGATAATGCAGAGGCTACGCAATAAATACAAAGCGCGTTGAGGACAAAAATTTGAAGATAAATTAACCAGAGAGAAAAAAGAAATCCGCCTCCGGCAATCACTGTTCCGATTTTTATCAATCGAGGATTTTTTGTATCCAGATAAATGATAGAGAGGATCAGAAGCGATAAATAATAGATTGCCCCCAGTAAAGCTATAGAAATTCCAAAAATTGTCGCATATTCGCTTGTAGTGACAACGTCACAGCCTTTAAAAAAAGCGCAGGTGGGAGCTTCGCCTTGATAATATTTTATGGCGAGATATGATGCATCTAAAAATCCTAGCAAACTAAGCGCCAAGAACAATATTTTTAAAGTTTTCATAATCTCTTGGTTGGAGCATTTTTTTGCCGTTTAGGAAAAAAGTTGGCGTGGAGTTGACCCCCGAGGCATTGCCGCTTAAGTAGTCAGCTTCCACCCTGGTTTTTAATTCTTCGCTATCAAGATCTGTGGTGAATTTTGGTAGGTTTAAACCAAGTTGAGTGGCATATTTTGTGAATTCCTCACTAGCTTTGGCATTAGAGAGATTTTCCCATCGAAATTGATTTTCAAAAATTAAGTCGTGCATTTCCCAAAATTTATTTTGTAATCCGGCTGCTTCTGCCACGCTGGCGGCGAGGCGCGCATTCTTATGTTGGGGAAGAGGAAAGTGCCGGTAGACAAAGCGTATTGCGTCGTCGTTTTCTTCCAACAGTTTTTTAACTAAAGGGAAGTAACTGGCGCAGGCTGGGCATTGAAAGTCGCTGTATTCTACCAATGTCGTTAGCGCGGCTGGATTACCTTTAATATGGTCGTTAGCAGAAATTTCTGTTGTTAATTTTGTTTCTGGCAGGGGGCGGTTAACAAACAGAATCATTAGATATAAAGTGAGTCCTAGTCCGGCAAAAATACCTGTCCACATGGTAATTTTTCGGAACAATCTTTTTCGAGCTACTTGTATTTGTTCCAGGCTTCTTTCTTCTCTTCGTAAGAGCCGTTTCTCTTGTTTGGTAATTTTTTGATTTTCCTCCATAAATTATTAATTCGCGGTTACTTTTAGTAGTTCCACTTCAAAAATTAAAGTGCTATTTGCGGGTATGGCTCCGATAGCTTTATCTCCATATGCCAGTGGAGAGGCGATGGTGAGTTTTCTTTTGCCGCCTACTTTCATTCCTAAAATTCCAATATCCCATCCCGGAATTACTTGGCTAGCTCCAATTTGAAATTCAAATGGCTCACCCCGATCATATGAGCTGTCAAATTTTTTGCCGTTAGTTAAAGTTCCTAGATAATTCATTGATAAGGTATTACCGAGATGCGCTTCTACGCCATCGCCGATTTTTAAGTCCTCTATTTTTAACAAACCCTGTTCTTCTAATTGTTGGACCATATTTTTTGTATCGTCTTGGTTAGTATTTACGCTTGGTTGGTAATTGGAAAAATTTTTCCAAGCCCAGGCTCCAGCCCCGACTATTAATATTATAGCGATTGCGACTATTATTTTTTCTTTCATAGAATTTATTTTAAGGGATAATTATATTTTTGTCACGACAATACATCTCCATCTTTCGTATTGGTCTTTATAGAACTGCCAATTTTGGTAGTCATATTTTTTGATGATTTTTGTTAAAGTTGATTTTTGTTCTGGCAAAAACTCCATCCAGATTTCGCCGTTCGGATTCAAATATCTTTTTGCTTCGGCTAGGAATTTTTTGATATAGAACATTCCATTTTTACCCCCGAACAAAGCTTTTTTCGGTTCATATTTTAAGACATTTCTTTGCACCGATTTTTTCGTTCTTATATATGGGGGATTAGCCAAAATAAAATCATACTTGCCCCGCCATTGGCGAGGGTTGCTCTTTAATGCCGAAAAGACATCCGATCGGATTATTTTAGCCCTAGTTAATCGAATGCGATTCAATTTCAAATTTATTTTAATTTGCTTGATAAGTCGCGGATCAATTTCTGCAAAATCTACGTGAGTATTTTTTGAATTTTTTAGTACGGCAATCCCGATGCATCCGGATCCCGCAAAAATATCTAACACTTTAATGGTTCTGAGTTCCAAGTTCTTAGTTGATAGTTGATAGAGAAATCTTTCTGTCCAATATTCTGTTTCTGGTCTGGGTATTAAGGGTTTGAGAGACAGGTCAATTTTGCAATTTAAAAAGGGTTTCCAGCCGATAATATAATCAATGGGTTCTCCGGCTTGGTATCGCCGGATATCCTCAAGTATTTTTGGATTCCACTTTTCATTATATTTATCTTTGAAAATCCAATTTATTGCTTGTTCCTTTTTGTTCTTCATAAGTTTGGATATTATGTGAAAAAATGACTTCTTGCAACTATTGCGCCTTGCTGGTATTTTATTAGGAGAACGTTGATGAATCTAATCAAAATTGTCCTTTTAAAGGAGATCGGTCATGGTTGATAATGCTAGAAATTTTGATGAATTGTTGGAATTGATGTTCAAGCGTCGTCACGAAAGGCCCGGGGATGTTTTTGTTGAGCTCTTGAATCGAGAAAAGCTAGTTATTGCGCCCGGCGGTTATAGCGCGATGGGTGCGCAGATCGCGCAGCAAATTTATCTCGATCGTTCTAAAAAAGGACTGCCGACTTTTAACGCGTTTTATGGATCGGGTTGGGCAATTAGCGCGATGATGTGGGCTTTGCCAGATATGGGTTTTCATGATTTATCTATGATGACGCTGATTGGCCGGCATATTGTTTCTTCTGCTTATCCTTTGCCAGTTATTTTGGACGCGGAAACTGGTTTTGGCACGGAAACAACTCTAGTCCGAACCGTTGAGGCGTATCACGGCATGGGCGTAGCTCTGGCTCATTTGGAAGATCAAGACTCGGAAAGCACCAGGCGATGCGGAAATCTTGGCGGCAAGAAATGCGTTGAGCCGGAAAAGATGATCACAAAAATTCGGTCTTGGCTAGCAGTTTCAAAGTCTATTGATACTTCAATGCGATTAATGGTTCGTACCGATGCCCTGACAGCTTCTAATGGGGGAGTGGAAAATGCGATTGAAAGAGGCAAACGTTATATGGATGTTGAGTATCGGGGTTTGCGACCGCTGATTTTGTGGGCTGACGCTATGGTGGATTTAAAATTGATTGAGCGTTGGATTACGGAGATGCGGAAGCACGATTCGAATATGATTTTAGGAATTAATTATTCCCCCAATAGAGATTGGGCGGGATATTATCGCAAACATTACAAACGAGCTCCCCCTAGTTACCAAGAACTTTTCAAAAACGGCGAAGGCTTCAGATTGATTTGGCACACTATTTTACAGGCACGCGCTGATATGGAAGCAACTTGGAATGTTTTTGCGGATATGGCGGAAAATGGCGCCCAAGCTCTTTGGAAGCTTCATCGGCGCCAGCGTAAGCATCCGGTAGGCGACTCCCAGGGTATGAGTAATGCGATATTGTGGCAGGAATTTGAAAAGAATATTGGCGGCGAAGAGGCTTCTAAGAGATACGAAGGTTCACAAGGATATAAAGGTTCCCCAATCTAAGGTCGGGGATTTTTATATGCTTTTATTTCGTCATTGCGATTCGCAAGTTGGCGAAGAAGCAATCTAACATTAATGTTTTCTATTGTTTTTTGCTTCTAAAAAGAGAAAAAGCGGTATTTCTTTTCGGGTTTTATTTTCTGCGGCGGCTTTTGGCCCGGGTTGGCTAGTTTTATTAGAAGTCCATTCTTCTAGTCGAGTAACGCCGAAACCATTATTGCTTAAAAGTTTGAAATAAAATTGAAGTGGTCGATGAAAAGAGATTGTATATTCATCTGGTTTATCGCCTGGCCGCATCTGAATTTTTTCTTTTGACTCGGACATATATTGGTCAATCCGGCGATACATTTTTTCGGAGCTTGCCCCGTACTGTGAGCGCGGAGCGCTCTCTGGTGCGGGGTCCCAGCCCCAGCTGGAATTTTTCGGAATACGGAAAGCTGGATGGTTCATTACTATCAATAATTTTCCATTGGGTTTTAAGGCGCGGTTGCATTCTCGAAAAACTTTATGTACGTTATCCACATTTTGGATAGAAAAAATCATAACAATTTTATCCAATGTATTATTTTTAATAAAATTTAGATTTTCCGCCGAGCCTACGTAGTAGGCGATATTTTTTGAAGCATTCTTTTTAGCAATCGCAATGAGTTCGGGCGCAATATCCACCCCAATTACTTTGGCATCAGCTTTAGCAAATTCTCGGCTAAAAAATCCTTGGCCGCAGCCCAAGTCTAAAATCGTTTCATTTTTCTTAATAGCTAAGAGCCGGAGCAGGTTGGGTAGAATTAAAGTTTTTTGGTACGAACCAGCTTCTTTTTCTAAGAAGTCGTTATACCAATTCGCAACTTTCCCCCAAGATGTCGGATCGTTCTTAGAACGATAATTTT
>Ga0209541_10010582_pt1 | contig 14666 bp, 20 predicted proteins | sample RifCSPlowO2_01_FD_184027 | JGI IMG/M metagenome (GOLD analysis project Ga0209541, IMG submission 184027) | Groundwater microbial communities from Rifle, Colorado - Rifle CSP2_plank lowO2_0.1 (SPAdes) (version 2) | ecosystem: Environmental > Aquatic > Deep subsurface > Groundwater | place... | reverse complement strand
TTAGCAGATTTCGCCGCCTCGTGAGATACGGCAACCTCTGAAAGAGTTGACGAGGAACGAGGCGGAAGGGGATTATAAGGGGTGTCCCCTTATTTCATAATGAAAAGTTTTTTGGTCATAAAAAAAGCCCGCTGAAGCTACGTATAATACTCGTTTCGTGGCAAAATCGTGTGACTTGTGAGCGAGTTCGCGAGCTCACTCGCATCTCACTCCTTGCGTCATTCAGATTTTGCGTAACTTTTTCTGTGCCCTAAACCCCAAATCCGATTTTTGTCGTCGAAAACAATCAAGTTTTATCATCTTTGGCTTGGTTTACCCACATTATTTGCTTAAAACTAAGCAAATTTTAAATAGTTTGGAATCCTTATCCGTTTTTGTGGCAAAATACTCCAAAAAGAGAGTTTTCGGAATAGTGGCAATAATCTTCGGGATTTTGGTAATACTCAATACCCGCCTATTGGCTTACATTGTTGGAATATACCTCATAATAAGCGGTATTTTGAGCCTGGTTGAAGAATAAGTCAGCGGTGATAGCTCGGATTCACTCCGATTGCTTTCATTTCCTCTTTGCCGCATTCGTTGCAGCGATAGACTTCGTACTTAGAATTGCCGCTTTGTATGATGCCTTTCTTGTGCATCTTCTCGTCGCATTTTTTGCATTTGAATTCTGCCATGGCCTTTTTGTTGAAGCGGTTGTATAAATATCTATTGATTTAACTTAGCTTTGTATCTTGACCTTGTTGCCGGGCATGATGTTGTTCTTCTTTGTAAAATTGCCGTTCACTTCAAGAACATACTTTGCCGGGGCTTCTGATTTATACAATTGGCACGGATCATTTGTGCAGGGAATTGCATTTTTTATGTCGACAATTTTTAATTCTTCATCAATAAAAATCATGTCTAGGGGAATAAGCGTGTTTTTCATCCAGAATGTCTGAAAATCTTCCTGCTCAAAGACAAAAAGCATTCCGGCGTTTTCATCAAGGCTTTCAACAAGCATCAGCCCCCTTGCCCTTTTATCGTTGTCGTCGGCAACCTGGGCATTTACTGTGACATGCCCATACCCGCTGTCAATTAAGATTTGACCAAGCTTATCGGAATTTTGCACGCAATTTGCTAAAAAAATCAGCAAAAAAATGATTGAAATTTTCGCAAATTTTTGTTTCATTTTTGATAAATTTTTTGCAAGAATTTAATCTTTTTGGTTCAAATTTTTGAAATTTTGCAATTATAAATTATTAGATATTGTAATAATATACTACATATTAATATGGTATTTAAATCTTGTATAATACAATCTATGTCATATTAATTAGAATATAGTAGTAATACAATATTCTTTCTGATAGTTGTATTAAATAATATAGATTACTCGTAATTATATTTTCTATATAGAAATTTATATATTCAAAATCATTTTACTAGTAAAAAGTGAGAGTTCATTGAGAGAAAAAGGGTATATTGAAAACAATAAAATTCAGGAATTTTTGGGACTATACTTAAATCATATAGGAAAATAAATAGATTGGCATAATCCATATATAAAAATAATCACTAAGGTTTATCAGAGAGCCTGAAATGACACAAGGACTGATTTCTGCTTATTTTAGTCTTTTGGGCCAGCATCTTGGTGAGGAACAGAACGCTGGAAAAATAGGTCAATGGAAGGCCAATGAACCCGACATAGGGGCCCTAGGCAGCCTGAATTAGGGTGCAAAATAACAGCCTTAAGTTAGTATTCAGATACTAAATTTACTATGATTCAGGTGTTGATTAGCTAGAAAGTGAGTCTCAAGCCGATAAGTTAGGCACTATGAGTTTAGGCATGATCTATGAATAGTACCTCCTATAAAGCCATAATTCTTGGCTTATAGGCTGTGCAGGCTAATACCAATAAAATTATATATCTGACCCGCTTACTTGAAAAGTGAGTTTCATGTACAATTCTAACAGTTTGGAATATATGGTAAGCTCTTCGTACAGCTCAGACTACAGCCCAAGCATAGCCTATTTTTCAAGATCTCTCGTCGACAAGTACGAATTTGCAAGAATGCCGATGCCGGAGCTTTTCTACGTTTCAGGCCCTTCCTCAAGCTTTTCTGTTGAATACAATTCCAACGAAGAGCACTCTGGCAATTATTTCTGTGCCCATTCCTTTTCGCCTTCAATTTTCCTCAGCCCTTCAAGGCCAAAAGCAAGATTTGTAGGCGAGAACGATGAAGCGATAAGAATAGCGGAGGAAGTGTTTGAATTGATGAACGGCAGAAAATTTCCCGACAATATATCAATAAACATCCTTCCGCTGCATGACTTCCAGCTTGTCCATTCCCAATTCGGCTCCTGGAGCAATGGAATCATGGGCTTTTCGATCAATGGAAAAAGAAAGGTTGTATTTGTCAAAGAAAACAGTCTGGATGAGCTTTTGATTGTGATAGGGCATGAAATAGGCCATGTCATGACAGAAACTTTGCCAAACAGGCATGACGAAGAGGCAAAGGCGTTTGCCTTCTCTATAGAATGGGCAAAAACCATAAAGAAGCACAATATTGCCAATCTTGGCTCAAGCATTAAGGACAGTCTTGATTTCCAGCCTGTAAAAAATGGCTTGCATGACGTCTCTTTTGGGTTTGTTGATTTTATGATAAAAAGAGGGAGAAAAGCATTGCAATTGCATGATGATTTAATAAAAAGATACCTATCAGTTTTTGATAGAATTTATTGATACCGCCTATTTACTTATTAAGCAATTTGCTCATGCGTTGAGAGTGTAGTACTTTATCCAAGACTTTTAAGAATTGTTCGCATTGCTCTAATGGGATTGTGATTGAATGCTCATGCACCCATTCATTGCCAATTTTTTTCTTTTTTTGTATAAGCAAATATTTTCCATATTCATTTTCTAGGATATCAAACCATATGGTTTTGTTGTTGTAACCTAACTGCTCAAAGTCAAAATGATGGATTCTATCGTTAGGGTAGTAAACCTTTGTAACACCAAATTGTTTCATGTATATCTCATTTTCTAGAATTAGTATCTGCAAATGCTTTTCGGCAGCCTTTCTGGAAACTTTTGTGCTTCTTACTATTTCACTCATCGTAAGGCCTTTAGGATTATTTTTTAGAAGCTCGATGATACTATTATGAATTAGCTTTTCTTTCTTAACAGGAGAACCTTGCATATTAAGAGTTTAGTACCAAAAGATTTATATACTTATTGTTACTTATATTGATTACCAATAATGGTAATCAACATGAAAATAAAATTTCAAAATATAGGCTGGAAAAGCAAGGTAACGCAAAAAAGAGCCACGTTAAGTATTTCTATCAACAAGATAGTAGCAATTGGCTGTGGTTTGGAAAAGGGTCAAAGTCTATTTTGTTATTTAGCAAAAGACAAAGATGAAAGGCCATTAGTAGTGGTTTATCTTGATGGAGAAGGAAGAAGTGTAAAGGGCGTGTAGCTTAACTGGATAGAGCATCTGTGTGACTCACGGATAGGTTCGGGTTCAAAGGTCTTGTAATACAGGCTGGAATTCCCGACACGCCCGCACTAATTAATTGTAAAATATACAAGCTTATATTTAAAGCTTTTGTGTAAGTCTATGCACCCGCAAAAACGTACGTTATTGTTATTTAAGTAAAACTTTGATTTCATTGTAAGATGAAAAAAGAACAAAAGAATCCTTTTAGGACATCAAAAAATGTCTTAAAGAAAGATTTTACCACAGCAGTCATTAAACTTAAAAAAGAACATCTATTGATTATACCAAAAGAAATTGTGAAAGCCTTTGATTTACAGATTGGCGATATTGCAATTTTTGAATTGTCAGATAAATGTATTAAAATAAAATTCGTTAAAAAGACGATGTTTAGTTTTGTGGAAGAATTGGATATTAAAAAATTGATTAAAAATAAAGAAGTAAAGTTTAGTTTTCTTAGCGGAAATGTGGAAAATGATACTATTGTATTCGGAAAAAATGTTGGCAATAAAACAAAAGCGCATCCATAGGCCAGCTCTAGTTGAGCACTAACCAAAAGGCAAGGCAGTCTTTGGTTGGAATGTCGGTAAATCGCAAAAGCGATTTCCGAGCATGCTCAAAAATCGTAAGTATTTGAAATAGCTTATTGCGATTTTTGACAGGTCTGGATGGTGTCTGGAGTGAAGAAGAAGTTCCTAGTGTGTGACATACATGGTATAGCATTGTTTAGGTGCAGGAGAAGATGTTGGCAACGAGGCGGAAAAGACAATAAGTGGGCTAGCGAGTATAAGGAAGAATGTTTCAAGTGCATAGGTGAAGGCAGGCACAAAAAAATTAACATTACAAAAGAAAATAAAAAGCATTTTAAGATTTAATTAGCCCAGATAGCTTAATTTCTTCTTGTCGCTTATTTCCTGGGCTTCCTGGCTTTTCTTCAGAATCAGCTTGAGTTTTTCCTCGAATTTGGCAGCCTGCTCCAGAAGCGGCTTATAGTCCAGGTCCATGCCCATGTACTTGTCCAAGGCCTCAACAATCTTTGCGGATGCCTTGCTGTCAGGCAAATTGCTGTGGGTTTCAGCAAACAAACAGCTCACAGGAACCTTTTCTACCCTTAGGAGAACGGCACCCGTCACTCCTAGAATAATACCTTCCTTCAAGGGAGCGATGCCGGCCTTTTCAAAAAGTTTGGCGTTCTTTTCATCGCTTGCATAATAAAAGACTCTGGAGCCTTCGCTTTCCTCGCCGGAACCAACCCCCTCTAGAGAGATTATCTCTTTCGCGCCCAAGTCAGAGGCAAGCTTGGCAATAGTATCCGCCATCTCCCACTCGTAATGCGTTGCGGCTGTTATTGCGTGCAGGATGATGATGCCATATTTTTGGTTGTAGAACACTCCCAATGGCTCAACTATCTTATTTTCATGTATGGCAACCATGGCAGGCATGTCGCTGAACAGAATCTTGCCAATCTGCTCTGTTTTCAGGTGCTCGATGAGAAATTCTGAAGCGATTGTGCCAACAAGCCCGAATCCGGGAAAACCCTCTATAATAGTGCAGTTTTTCGGTTTTTTCCACAGCTTTATTTCCATGAAGCACCTTTTGACAAATATTTACTTAAATTTTTACTTTTTGCCTGCTTTTGGCATCCTTTTTCCAACATGATTGTATTCAACAAAGATGTTGTTGAATATCTGCATCAGGTCATTGTCCACATCTTTCTGCGCGTATTCCAAAGCGCTCTCAAACGGCTTGATTGCCTTTTTTGCAGCTTCCGGGCTTATTTTGCTCCTTTTCACTAATTTATCCAGCATATTCTTAAGGCTTTCTACTGCGCTCTTTGTTTTGTTCAATTCCCTTTCAAACTGGGATATGAGCTTGGACGAGTAAGAGGCATCCTTGCCAATCCTGTCAATTGCTTCCGATACAAGCTTTGCAAGCTCGTGCACGTCAGCAGAAGCAACGTGCTTCCTTATGCGCCCCATCAGCTTGTTCTTTCTTGGTATCAGTTCCCGCTTGACTTTTATCGCTTCCACTTTTATCTTCCTGCTTAGGTTTTCAAATCCCCTCAGAGTGAATCTTGAGAAATAAAACTCGTGCTGCGCCTGCTTTTCCGCTTTCCACCTCAATTTTCTGAAAATCCTGAGAAGAATCAAACTAACGTGGATTAGCCTGCTTTCCTCGATGCTGAGTTTGCGGATTGCCTTTCTGTATTTTCTGATTTTTCTGCCGACTTCATGCCCGGCTCTTCGGATGTTTCTGAGCTTGTGCCTGCCCAATTTTCTTTGTGCCGCTCTGAGCTCTTTAAGCTCTGCAGCCAGCCTGTCATGCTCATGCCTGCATAATTCATGTACGTGGTGCAACAGCCTGAAATAGAGGTAAAGCAAGGCGCTGTTGTAGAAGTGGATATACTTCAGGAACTTTATCCCTGCCATTGTTTCTTTGGAAAGCGAAGCAATTGCATTGTAAAGATTCGGAAGCTCGGCGATGTTTGTTTTGACGCCTTTGCCAAGCCTCTTAAGCTCGGATTCGGCCTTCTCCATCAAAGGAAAAAGCTTGTCAAGCTTCCAGCTGTCTTCCCTTATCCTGGTTGCTAAAGTGTAGTCTGGGAGCACTGAATAATACTTGAAGGGGAAAGTTACTACTGCCATTTTGCCTATAGTAAAGGGCACAATAATCTGAGCATAAAATATGCCCTTTACTTGTTACGAACGGGCAACAATTGCTCAATTATTTTTGCCCGTGAGTATAATTGCCTATTTTGGATGGAAAATTGTGCCTACGCTCTCGTTGTTTATTATTCTAACCAGCACGTTGCCTTTTCTGCCGTTTGCTATCACCACAGCTGTTCCTGCCATTGTTGCCGCCTTTGCCGCTTTTATCTTGGTTTTCATGCCTCCAATTCCAAGCCTGCTAGAGCCTAGTCCCATAGACTCTATTTTCCTGTTAATATTGTTCACTTCCTTTATCAGGACTGCGCTTTTGTCTTTCGGATTTTTGTTGTAGAGCCCGTCCACATCGGTTAGTATCACCAGCAAGTCCGCCTTTATCTTGCCGGCAATCATTGCTGATAAGTTATCATTGTCGCCGAAGGAAGGGCCTATCTCATTGATTGATATCGGGTCATTCTCGTTTATTATCGGTATGACTCCCAGCTCGAAGAGTTTGTCCAGGCTGTTCCTTAAGTTCCTAAAGGTTCCTTTGTCCAGCAGGTCGCTGTAGGCCAACAATATCTGGGCGGTCTTTATCTTGTGCTTTTTGAACAAATAATTATAATTTGCCATCAAAATGCTCTGCCCCACAGCAGCGCAGACCTGCTTTCCGACCACATCCCTTGGCTTTTCCTTAAGGCCAAGCTCCCGAATTCCCGCCCCTATTGCGCCGCTCGTTATCACCGCAACGTCTCTGTGGTTCTTTATCTTTGCAATTTGCGACACAAGATTCCGGATTACGCCCAAGTCCAATAACCCATTCTCATTTGTTAAAACATTCGTTCCAATCTTTATTACAATCCTGTTTGATTTTATTTTTCTCATCGTGATTTTATGTGATTTACTATTTTATGCGTGAATTTCTTCGCATTTTTTCCGGCATAATCCCTTACGATATGCCCTTTTCCCACTAGCTTGTATTTGTATATAACCAAGCCTTCCAATCCAACCGGCCCTCTGGCATGGATTTTTGCTGTGCTTATGCCGACTTCCGCGCCTTTGCCGTATCTGAAGCCGTCTGCAAGCCTTGTTGAGGCATTCCACATAACTGATGCAGAGTCAACCAAATTCATAAACATTTCTGCATTTTTCTTGTTTTCCGTGACAATCGCATCAGTATGCTTAGAGCTGTGCCTGTTGATGTGGCTTATCGCTTCATCCAACTTATTGACAACCTTTACAGATAAAATCAAATCATTATATTCTGTGCCCCAGTCCTGTTCAGTTGCTTTTTTTATGCTTTTCGCAATATTCCTTGATTTGTCATCCCCCCTTATTTCTACATTCGCTTTTTTAAATCTTTCAACCATTCTTGGCAAAAATTTTTTTGCTATATCTTTATGCACGAGCAAGGTTTCAACTGCATTGCAGACAGCAGGATACTGGCATTTTGCATCAAAGCTTATGCTCACTGCTTTATTTAAATCAGCATTTTTATCAACATAAATATGGCAGATGCCTTCTGAATGCCCCAATACAGGTATTTTTGTGTGCTCTTGGACATATTTAACAAAAGCATTGCTCCCCCTTGGTATGACCAAATCAATAAAATCATGCAGTTTAAGTATTTGGGCAACTTCCTCTCTTGTTTCAATCAGCTGCACAGCGCCTTTTGGAATTCCGTTCTTCTCTGCAGTTTCGGAGATTATTTTGAATAGTATTCTATTTGAGTTTAACGCTTCAGAACCGCCTTTCAATATGACAGCATTGCCTGATTTTAGGCACAAAGCGCTTATTTGAGTGACTGCATCTGGCCTGGATTCAAATACTGCTCCGATAACTCCTATAGGGCATGTAACTTGGTAAAGCATTAGCCCTTTGTCAAGCTCGGTTTGGGATAATGTTTTTCCGACAGGATCTTCGAGTTTTGCAACGCTTATGATTTCTTCGGCCATTTCGTGTATCTTGTCATTGCCTATTTTTAACCTGTCAGTCAAGACTTTGCTTAATCTTTGCTTTTCAGCTAATTCTAAGTCTTTTTTGTTTGCCTCTATTATTTTTCTTGAATTGCTCTTTATTGAATTTGCAATTGCATTCAGCGCTTTATTTTTTACACCAGTTGGCAATACAGCTAGCTTGAGCGATGCTTCTTTTGCGAATTGTGCTTGTTGTTCTATACGCATACACCAAGTTTAATAAGAGGTGATATATAAATATATCATAAGAGAAAGATTTATATAGTATTAAAGACTTCTATTTTATAGTCAAAAAGATAGTGATAAATAATGGTTTATTTTACGGCAATCAAGAAAACAGAGCATTATAAAGAAAATCACGAATTAGACGTTCCCTGGAGCGAAGTTGTTGAGGTTATTTTCAAGTCATCAAAAAATATAAAGAAAAAAGGAGATAAGTACGAAATTGAAACTGAGAGGTATTACATTTTAATGGAGTTAAAGAGCAATGTGCTGTACGTGATAAATGCTAAGCGAAGAAGGTGAACAAAATGAGATGTCCGAAATGCAGTTCAAATTTAAGGAAAGTTGAGGTAAGTGTTGAAGGAGCAGAGCAAAAAGCAATAAGCTACCAATGCCCTAAATGCGACTATGTAGATTTTGAAGAAAAATCCGCCGCTAAAGTTGTTAAAGAGTTAAAATCGAAGGAAACTCCGCTTAAAATTAGGCAAAGAATAATAAAATTATCTCAGGATAGGCTAGGGATGTATTTCAATAAGCATGTAGTAGAAAGCTTGGACTTAAAAGCCGGAGAAGAAGTTCAGGTATCGGTCCCTGATAAGGAGCATATTATATTGAAAATAAACAAAGCGTCTTAAGAAAAAAAGAGATTTCATCAATAGATAATGGAGGAAGGGAGAAGGAAATATATAAAATAAAAATTCTTTAATTACCGAACATGCGATTTAAAATTCTATTGACTATAGGATATTTAGTAACATCTTCACCGCGTTGATACATCCTACCGCCCATGGATGGGCCAATTGCTCCAATGCTTCCACCAACATCAACTCTGGTTCTGCTGCTATTATCTCTTCCAACTTCTCCAGTTACATTCTTTCTTACAGTTATATGTGAATTTCCAGATAGGCCATTTATATTTCCATATACATTCCCATTAACTTCCATTATACCATTTTCAATATTACCATGAACATCTCCATCAACAGTACAGTAAAAATGGACATCATCATCCTCCCTTAATAATATTGGGCCAACATTTCCCGTTACATTCCCCTTAACCCTAACATTAGCCCCCTTGCTGTTACCAATATCGCCATCAACATTTTTTCCAATTTCGATTTCCGTTCTCGAACCGCAATCATAAGCAACACTGCCATGGACTTCTCCTGTTACAGATATTTTGCCTGCTGCTGTCATATAACCAACAACCGGCCTATAATGTCCACTTCCTAGAACATTTCCATCTATGATCGTCTCTCCGCCCTCTTTGCTGTGACCCACCGTCACATTACCACCCCCTAGATTTCCTTTTATATATGTAGTGCCGCCTTTTTGCCATGTATTAACATTGCAGTAAACATTTCCTATAATAATTAGCTTAGCATCCTCTCCTTCTTGCCAAACTCCAATACCGAGGGAGCCTAACCCCCGATCTAGACAGCGTGGTACATCACATAATATTTCTAAAGTTCCTCCTTTTTGGTGTTGGCATATGCCATCTAAGTAAATCCCTTCTGGGTCAATGCTTTTAATTACGCCATGACCCCCCTTCATATTTGTAAAGCCGCTTTCACGAACTACTCCTTCAATAACCAATTCCCCATCTTCCATCTCATCGCCATAATCATGGCCCGGATTACATTTTATGATTACCTTACCTCCACGCATGCCATAAGCAAAATGATTTCTACCAGAAAATTTTTCATCAGTACTTCCCAATTGGTCAATTACTAGCGTGCCTCTTTCATGAAAAGCGCCGACATAGCTAATATAAGGACCAGTTCTTAATGTTAAAATATCATCCTTTTTCATAATCTGGTTAGATAATGCTGATAAGAAAATCCCAATATTTGTCGTGTCTGATACATAAGCTACAACATCATCTAGTGTATAATACATACCTTCCAAACGTGATGCAGCATTTTCATAAGATTTCCTTGGATCTTCAATCTTTAATTTTTCCCATTCCTTAAAAGCCTCAGAAATAAGCTTCATTGAAACTGGTTTTACCCTTTCCCTTAACAATCTTTGAATATCATCAGAACTCATTCCCTTGTGCTTCAATGTTATTGCTTCTGTATGCGCTTCTAATCCTTCCTCTGGTTTTCTTCCATATAAGAGGGAGTTCCCTTTTTTTCTTAAATAATCTGGTCTTGGATCATTGTTAAACGCTATCTGGTAGTGTTGTGCGGCCCCTAAGAAATCTCTTCTTTGAAATGCCTCTTCCCCTAATGAAAAATGATGTGCTGCTCTTTCAGGATTTCTCTTCTCAAATTCTTCCTGCACTATCCTTGCTAATTCGTCACCTATTGGATTTGACATTTTGTTAAATTATTACCTAAAGATTTGCCTAAATCTTACTATACACCATTCGTTATAAGCAACTTGATAGCTTTGAGCGGAATATTTTGGACCCCTGCCTTTCTTGAATGCTGTTAATGCATCTCTTTCCTCATGGGAGACCTTTCCTAAACTTGTTCGTAATCTATATATCTCTTGAGCTAAGTCTTTAATATAGTCAGTTCTGCCTTCGATTCTTTTTGGCTCTTGCTGAATAAATAGTTTTGCTAAAAACCACACTCCATGCAAATAAGCTGGATCACTATAGCTTCCTTCACTCAGAGCTGCCCTCATTTCATGTTCAGAGACTTCGCCGGACATATCTGTCCTCTTGCGGACTAAGCCGCTTCCATATTCTTGCGCCTTTTGCAAATTAAAGCTATGTAATTGTTTTATTTGATCTACTTGAGCGGCAACTTTGTGGTAAAAATCCCGCCTTCTTTGAATTTCATTTTCTACCTCTCTTCGCGCATTTCTTTTTGCCTCTATGATTGCATATGCATCATTTTCTTCTATAAGCCTTTCCTGTATTGAAGCATATCTTTCTAAGTCTGACATAGAAAAGCTACCATATCGAACTCTTTCAAAATATTCTACAACCTGCCTATGTAATCTAAGATATTGTCCACGAAATTCTCTTACTTGATCAGCACTATTGCCATCAATATCTCTCCAACTTCTTTTTTCATATCCATCAGCCAATCGTGATAACTCATCAATGATTTTCTTAAGATCAAGAAGCTGTACTAAATCAGCAGGGGTTCTACCAGTGGGTGGATTCCTAAGTATCTCTATGATTTGTTCTCTTTGTTCATGCTCTATCCCAGCTGTCATAGCTTTGAATAGATTAAATAATTGGTCATCCATTTTTAATCAAAAATTTCCATAAAAGCTCCTATTACCTCCATTTGTCTTTACTAAATGTTGGTGGTTTGTAGCTTTCTGGTACTTCTTCAAATCTTCCATTTGGGCCCAATTTATATTCTTTACCCGTCGCCAAAGGACATGTGTCTGGATTGGTCAAAATCCAACTTACAAAAGGTATTCTTCTTGTTATGCTTCGGCTTAAAGGCTTCGGGCAATCACCTTGCCTTAGCAATTGTGCATGAAATATCTGATATTTCATTCTTGCAAAACCATCTGGATTTTGAGATGCAAAAGCTACCATACATCTATAATGAATACCATCTGGAAAAGGCATTGTTGTTACAATTTGTGCTGGTCCCGGTCTTCCTTCTGGATGCTCTGGAGTTGGATCATGTCTTCTCCAACAATTCATATAACTAGTTAAAGGAGGAATATAGTTAGCCTGATTAGATGCAGGGGTTTTTCCAACTTCACCAGAGTTGGCTGCAGCCAACTGCTTAGCTCCCTCATTTATAGACAAAAGAATTTTTTCTAATCTTTCCGCATCTTTTTTATTGCCATCTCTGATAATTCTTGCAGCTTCGCTTATAGAATATCTTAATGCTTCTGCCTTTGCTTGTTCCAGCCTAGCCTGAAATTCATGATCTTGTTCTCTAATTCTATCTTCTCTTTCATGCTGCCTTTGCAATTGTTCATTTTCTATCACGACTTCAATCCCACCTTTTAATAAAGACAATGGTGCTTCATCCGGATTTATTCCTGTGGCTTTTTCAAACTTATCTTTTGCGCCAGGTACAAGACGAAACAGATCCTGCAGCCATAGTCTTGAGTAGTGGTCAGTCATTTTATCATAAATAACGTATATTCCTTTTTAAATATTTCTTTATATACTACTAATGAGTAATATGTGAATTGCTACACTAATCAAGAAACTATAAAGCCCCCTCGTAAGAATTAAACAGCAATTTTAACATTACAATTTTTCAGATACTCAGCCAATTTGTTATAAGGACTTTCATTCCTTAATCTCCAAGTTTGTCTGTGGCTTTCAATAATAGCAAAGTCGTATGAACCTTGCTTTGTTCTATGTCCTCCAAGAAGTTTTCTATGAGGAATAACTTTCCTTATTCCTCTTTCATCTTTGTTATTTGTTAATTCAACTTCTGGCATAATTACTGGAACTAGTAGTATGACAATATAATTTCGTTACATTTATATACTTACTCTTTCTAAATATTCTTACAATGAAAAACCTAAAAATAAAACTAAAAAAAGAGGAACGCAAGTTCCTGCAGGAATTTTTGAAAAAAGGAACACAAAAAGCAAGGGCTATAGCCCGAGCAAACATTCTGCTATTAGCAGATGAAGGATGGGAAACTGATACCATTTCTAAAATGGTAAAAGTCCATCGGCAAAGAGTCTGGAGAATTAAAAAAAGATATTTAAAAGATGGGCTTAAATCAGCGCTTGAAGAAAAGCCACGGTCAGGTCAGCCGCCCAAGTACAGAGAAAAGCACAAAGCGGAAATAATTGCAACAGCATGCACCAAAGCCCCAAATGGACGCAAAAGATGGACTATCAGGCTGCTGGCTAAAACCCTTAAAAATAAAAAAGGATTTGAAAATCTTAATCGGGAGAGCGTTCGTCTTGTTTTAAAAAAAACAAAACTAAGCCTTGGCTGAAAAAGATGTGGTGCATTGGAAAAATGACAAAGGAATACCTCAAAAGAATGTATGACATTCTGGATTTATGCCAAGAGCCATATAACCCGAAGAAACCTGTTATTGGTTTTGACGAGAAGCCAAAACAGCTTGTTGAAGACAGCAGGAAGCCAATCCCTATGCGCCCCGGAAAGGCAGAAAAATATGATTATGAGTACATAAGAAACGGTAAGGCAAATATTTTTGTTGCCGTTGAGCCACGGCATGGAAAAAGGATTACGAAGGTTACTGAGCGTAGAACAAAGAAAGATTTCGCAAAATTTATGTGCGATTTGATGCTGTCTTACCCATACGCAGAAAAATTAAGAATTGTCCTTGACAATTTAAATACTCATTTTGAGAGTTCTTTTTATGAAACATTTGAAAAAGATGAAGCAGGGAGAATTTTAAGCAAGCTTGAATTTCATTATACGCCAAAGCATGCAAGCTGGCTTAACGTCGCCGAAATTGAGATTAGTGCCATAGACAAAGAATGCACAGACAGGAGAATAAAAAATATATCTTTTCTGAGAAAAGAAGTTAACGCCTGCACAAAAAAGAGGAATAATGAGAGATGCAAAATTGATTGGAGATTTACTAAAGAAGACGCTGACAGAAAACTTGCTAAACATTATGTAACTTAACTAAGTTGTCATACTACTAGCCATTGCCCTTGATATGCTTTCAGCATATTTGTTACATTCTTTGCACTTTCGCTTTTCCATCTATAATTTGTTATTCTCTGAAGCTTCTGCTGGTACATAATTTCATTCCATACTCTCTGCTCAAAAGAAGGATTTGAACTTAGAAAGTTATTCACAGCATCATACAGCGATGTAAGCTGCCCATGCAGCACTGCAATGTCTTTTTTTGGAGATTTCTCTTTCTCAAAATGAGTCTTCCTTAACAAATGCGACCAGCAACGCTGGTATGCTGCTGCAAAATTGTTATAAACTTTAAGGCAGTCGCTGCCTATAACTCCTGGAAAATAATCTCCAAGAACATTTGTGATAACTTTTCTTGCTCTGGACTCATTAATCATAATAAATACCATGTTTAAGGTGCATAAAAGCCACAGCCAATAGTCTTTCCCATCTACAGGCCATGAGGTTTCATCGCTGTTGATGACATCAGCTTTGCTGATTTCTTCTTCCATCTGCCTGTAAGAAGGCTGTAAATCTTCAGCAACCCTGTGCAAACAATCTTTTATTCCCTGCTGGCTGAAAGATTCTCCTGTTAGATTGTATAAGAAATCTGATACTTTTACGTAAGAGCCTGCAAAGTTATGCCTTATTTCTGTAATGAGTGACTGTAGATTAGGACCAAAAATGCCTGTTTTTGGAAGCTCTGGATGGGCAGCTTCAAAGTGAATACCACATTTGGCGCAGTCATATTCGGCAACTGTGAATTTCTTCACTTTTAGTTTTATTTCCCCTA
>Ga0209541_10010578_pt1 | contig 14671 bp, 13 predicted proteins | sample RifCSPlowO2_01_FD_184027 | JGI IMG/M metagenome (GOLD analysis project Ga0209541, IMG submission 184027) | Groundwater microbial communities from Rifle, Colorado - Rifle CSP2_plank lowO2_0.1 (SPAdes) (version 2) | ecosystem: Environmental > Aquatic > Deep subsurface > Groundwater | place... | reverse complement strand
CTTGCATTTTCGGAATTAATACTTTGCAAAACCCGCGCCAATGATTTTTTGTCGGCTGATGATATGACGGCATCGCGCTCTTTTTCGGTTGCGAAAAAGGGCTTTATTTTTTCTGGTTTTGCGGTTGAGCGCGGAACCGGCGAGATAAAAAGAGAAATTATTCCCGCCAGAGCAAGAAGTATAAATAGTCCGAAGAGTCCGCGAATGCTCCAGCGGATCAGGCGCGTTTTGAGGCTGGGTCTTGGGGCGGGCGTGGGAGAATTGGCGTGCGCGGCGATTTCTTGTCCGGCGATTTGCGTAAACGACGACTTCTTTTTTTGCAGAAGTTCCTCCACATCGGTTTTCATGGTGCGGATAGCGGGCTTCATTTCGGCAGCGCTCGCGGGCGATGACCGTTGTTTCGGCTCTGGTGAATTTTCGAGATCTTCGGGCATAATTTATTAGGTGAATTAGGAATTAGGTGAATTTTGAATTTTAGTTTTTATCTATGTTCTCTTCTCATTCCTCCTCTATGCGTTCCGGGACGCGAAGGATCTTGGAAATCACGACGTTCCATTTTTCCCCGTTCCAGGTCTTGGTCGCTATACACCCCTGGAACGTCTTTATAGGTCAAGTTGATTCTTCCCTGATCATCAATGTTTTTGACACGAACCGAAATTATGTCTCCTACATTTAGTATATCAGTGACTTTTTCAACCCGCCACGGGGCAAGTTCCGATATATGTATCAGACCCTCTTGTTTGGGACCCACCTCCACCATGGCTCCGAACTCAAACAGCCGCGACACCCGGCCCTCCAGAAGCTCCCCGGGTTTTAGTTCGCGCGTGATTTGCTTTATAAGCGACATGGCTTTTTTCATTCCCTCTTCACTCTCGGATGTGATAAAAACCGTACCATCCTCTTCAATGTCAATTTGCGCTCCGGTCTGCGCAATTATGTCGTTAATCACTTTTCCGCCGGGGCCAATGAGCGCCCCGATTTTTTCCGGATTTATTTTTAGCGCCTGTACCCGCGGAGCCCAAGGCGAGAGTTCGGGACGCGGTTTGGAGATCACCGATTCCATGAGGTCCAAAATTTTCATCCGCGCCGCATGCGCTTGTTTCAAGGTGTCGCGGACGATTTGGACGGTCAGTCCTTCAATTTTTACATCAAGCTGAACCGCGGTGATGCCGTCGCGTGTTCCCGCCACTTTAAAATCCATATCGCCATGGTGGTCTTCCTGTCCTTGCAGATCGGTGAGTACGCGATACTCTCCTTTTTTATTTTGCATAAGTCCCATGGCCGCGCCCGCCACCGGCTTTTTGATGGGCACTCCGCCGTCCATAAGAGCCAAAGTTGATCCAGAAACCGAGGCCATGGAAGTTGAGCCGTTGGAAGAAAGAATTTCGGAGACCAAACGGATAGTATAAGGAAATTCATCTTTTGACGGAATCATGGGAAGGAGCGCGCGTCCGGCCAGCGCCCCGTGTCCGATTTCGCGTCTGCCCGGGCCACGCATGGGCTTGGTTTCTCCTGTGGAATAGGGCGGAAAATTATAATGATGCAGAAAACGTTTTTTGGTGCGTATCTCCATGCCTTCTATGATTTGTTCATCCCCCGGAGCGCCCAGGGTCAGAGTTGAGAGCGCGTGCGTTTCGCCCCGCATAAAAAGACCGGAGCCGTGTACGCGCGGCAAAATCCCGATGGACGCTGAAAGCGGGCGAAGTTCGTCTGGTTTCCGTCCGTCGGGCCGCTCGCCTTTTTCTATAATTTTTTTATGCATGATTTCGTTAATTTCGTTCTCACACGCCATACAGGCCGTGGGGTGGTTATAGTTCTCTCCGAATTTTTCTTGGGCGCGGGCAAACCATTCGGCGTGCACCGCGTCCAGTTTTTCGCGCATAGTTGATTTATCTTTTTGATAAAGCGCCCCCTCAAATTTTTTGGAAAATTCCCCCTGCAATAATTTTTTCATTTCGGGCGGCACCTCAATCACCGGCACCTCTTTTTTCGGTTTCCCGCACTCGGCAATGATTTTCTTTTGGAATTCAATCAGTCCTCTTATGAAAGGAAAACCCCATTCTACCGCATTGCCGAATTCATCCTCGGAAATTTCATTGGCTCCGGCCTCCATCATATTTATGCGATCGCGAGTACCTGAAATCGCCACATCTAAGTTTGCGGATTCTCGGTCGTTATAAGTCGGATTTAAAATAAAGGACTCTCCCCTTTTTCCTACGCGTACTCCGGCAACCGGTCCGTCCCATGGAATGTCGGAAATCCCCAAAGCGAGTGAAGCCCCAAGTATGGCCAAAATATCCGGATCATTTTCTCCATCCACAGAGAGTGCGGTGATGACTACCTGCACGTCATTTCGCATGCCCATACTAAAACGCGGCCGGATGGTGCGATCCACTAGGCGCATTACGAGTATGGCTTCATCAGAGGGCCTGGTTTCGCGTTTGATAAAGCGCGAGCCCAAAATTTTTCCGGCGGCATAATATTTTTCTTCGTAATCCACGGTAAGCGGAAAAAAATCCGTTCCTTCGCGCGCCTTGGGGCTGGCCACGGCCGTTGCCAGCACCAGGGTGTCTCCCAGGCGTACTAAAACCGAGCCGGAGGCCTGCTGGGCCCAGTTATTCAGTTCCACCGTGAAGGTTTTGCCCTCCAGAGTGTGGGTATATTTTTTAGTATCCACGAAATATATAGACACCAAGAATCGCAGAAAAAAAGAGTGTTTTTCTAGTGGAGTATTCACGTATTCCCGAATCCGCGGATTTGAGTATAAGTGACTACTCCAATTCTTCTTCTTTTATTCCTTGCTTCTCCTTGTGTGCGATTAAATTTTTTAAATCATCTTATCCTCATCAAGTATTTTTTTGGATTTTCGCCTAAATCTATGAAATCGTCGGCCGCTTCTTTAAGTTTTTGCGAGGCGGAGCGTCCAAAAGCCATTACTTCCACTCTCCTGCCGCGGCCCTTAAGATATTCAAGAAGCGGAATAAAATCTCCGTCTCCCGATACGATAACAATCGTATCCACAATATCCGCGGTGCGCACTGCATCCACGGTCATGCCTACGTCCCAATCCCCCTTTTTTGCCCCTCCGTAAAATTCCTGCAGATCCTTTATTCTCATTTCAATGCCGATTTTCGTCAGCGCCTCAAAAAACGGTTTTTCTTCTCCGGTTTTGGTGCGCACCACATAGGCAAACGAGCGCAGAAGTTTTCTGCCGGCCACCGCATCTTTTACCACCTCGGCAAAATTCACCCGGGCGTTAAAAATATTTCGCGCCGAGTGGTACATATTCTGCACATCAATGAAGACAGCGACTCTCTGTTCTTTGTGTTTAGTTACGCTCATTTCGTTCGCTTCTTTACGAAATACGAATCCATACAAATATACGAATTCATAAATTCGTAAAAATTCGTATTTCGTAAAACTAACGCTTAAGGCCGAGTTTTTTTATCACCGCATTATACTTTCTTGTATTCGTTTCTTTCAGGTAGTCCAGGAATTTTTTGCGGCGCGCCACCATTCCTAAAAGCCCGCGGCGCGAATGGAAATCCTTAGCATGGGTTTTTAAATGCGCGGTCAGGCGCACGATTTCTTCGGTCAGCAAAGCCACCTGGATCTCGGCGGATCCGGTGTCTTTTTCGTGGAGTTTGAATTTCTCCATGATTTTCGCCTTTTCTTTCGGGGTTAGCGCCATTAAGACGATGATATCATGAAACCAATTTTTATGCAATGTTTTGTATAATTGCAAATAAAAATTCGGTATGCTACGTTTTCCGTGGGTCATTTAAAACGGATGCAGCGTGAAAAAAATACTGATTTACGGTATCGGAGCGTATGCGGCCGGTATGGGCAGGACGCTTGAGCGAAACACTAAAAATAAAATTATTTATTGGGTACCGATAAATACTTCTGAAGACGTCAAATTATTCGTAGAACTTTCGCAAAATTCTGCCGAGGCCGTACAAAATCTGCCGCATAAGATCTCAATGCCCTCTGGCGCGGAGTATATCGCAGATATTGGAACAATTCGCGAAGCAGATATTGCGTTTGTCGCGGTTGCGGCCAAATACGCCGGAACCAAAGGATGGCTTTGTAAAAGGATTTGCGATTGGATTGTATACACTGATTGCAAACCGATTCTTGTTATGCTCTCCAAGGGTTTTGATGCGGATTCAGCAATGCCGCTGGGAATGGCTTGGGTAAAAAAACTGGAAGAGCGCACCAATGGAAAAGCAAAATTTGCCGTTTTGTCTGGTCCGACATTTGCGCATGATTTAGCAGACGGGAAGCTATGTGTCGCGTCAATCGCAAGCCGCGGTCCGGCAGTTATTCGTGCCATAAAACGCATATTTCGTAAAACAAATCTGCGTTTGATTGGGACGGATGATGTCAGCGGTGTTAGTTTGGGCGGATGTTTGAAAAATGCTGGCGCGATCGGCGATGGCTATATGGATGTAGTTGCCCCTTCGGAAGAATTACCAAAGTACCGGCGTATGTGGCTTGGCGAAATGAAAACAATTCTTGATTTTTTTGGAGCGGCGGAGCGCACCCTTCATTCTCCGGCTGTTAAGGATGATTTTTTGTATACGGTTTCGGGTTCTTCGCGTAACCGCGAATTCGGCAGATTTATTGCTGGAGCAAAAACGTATTTTAAGGATGATGACGGAAAATATCGGAGCAGAGCAGAAATAGAGGAGGTTGCACGCGCGAATACGGTAGAAGGATTTGAATCGGTGAGGGTGTTGTATAAAATCGCGCAGGAAAATTCGCTTAGAGTTCCATTGCTTTACGGGATTTATGCGTTGGCTTGTCTTGGCGCATGCCCGCCCCGACTTTTTTATACGATTTGGTATCAAAATGCCAAAACCCGCCATGAGAACAAAAGAACCAAAGAGGCCTAAACCACCTCTTATTTAATTTGCTTTTTTTTGGGGGGGGTGGTATGTATATAAAAGAACACATAAATTCGAGAAATTTTATGCCATATATTCTAAAAAAGGACTATGGACCGTTTCAGGAGCCGGTGCAGGCATTGGTTAATAAGTTGTCCGAGGATACGGATTCATTTGTTGACCGCAAAAAGTTAAGAAATATCTTCAAGTATGTTTATTTTGAGGCAAACCGTAAATCCATGCCCGGACTTCGATACTGGACGCTGGCGATTGCAGGCGGCGTTATGCATAACATCCCGGACGAGGTCCGGCGCCGGCTCAAGCTCATCAAAGCCCCGCGGCTTCCTAAAAAATTCAAAAAATATGACCCGTTTATTGACGGTTTGACATCGGCCATCTCCAAAGTGGGGAATGATTATAATGATGCTGCCAATCCGCCCAAATCATATCCCGGGGCGTATGCGGGTATGGAAAATTTTTCTATTACCACTGTTTTTTTGCGTGTGATGCTTGAGATCGCGCACCTGGAAGGAAACAAAGTGGATCTGCCGTTTTTGAGAACCTGCCTGAAGGACATGGATAAAATGACGCTTGCCTATTATTTTCATATCGCCGGTCCATACGAGGATGAACAAATCGGGAAAGATACCAACGGTGACCTTCCGGAATACATTGAAATCCGCCGACTCCTCGGAATATCCGATTAAATTCCCACAAAATATCCTCAATTTATACACCAGCAATACACTATTGTTGGTTTTTTATTTGTAGCCGCACTTGAGAATGCAATAAAGGTATGAGAATATAGAAATATGCGTGAAGGCAAAGCCAAAGGATCGGAACTGGTAATATATCCCGACGGGACGCTGTATCATATTGATCTGAAACGCGCGGATAATATCCCACCCAATATTTTTTTGGTAGGCGCGGCCGAACGGGCGGATTCTTTTGCCAAGGCGTTTGATTCGGTTTCTTTTCGCCATCGTAATTCCGCGCGTCCCGAGTTTTACACTGTTGCGGGATTTTATAAAAACGTGCCAATGGCGGTCATTTCAACCGGTATCGGGCCGGATAACACTGAAATTGTGATGAATGAATTGCATGCGCTTTTTGAATATGATCATCAAAAATCAGAATGGACCAATGTTTTGCCGCGCGTGAACATTATACGGGTTGGAACCTGCGGCGCGTCTTTAAAAGAAATTCCGGCAGGTGCCTTGGCCATCTCGCGCTATTCCATTGGGCTTGATAATCTCGGCGTGTATTATCCGGCGCTGAATCGCGACGCAGTTGCGGAAAAAATTGAGAAAGAGTTTCTAAAAACAATTGTCGGTAAAACCAATCCGTTGTCTTATGCCGCGCCAGCGTATGCGGAAGTTATTGTGGCCCTTGAAAAATCCGCCCAAGACGCCGGAGAAAAAGCCCCCATGTTAATTTCCGGTATAACTACCGCCTCCCCGGGATTTTTTGCGCCCGAGGGACGTAATATCGGACGCATAAAAACCGCATTTTCGCTCGAGCAATTCGTAAATCTTATATATGAGTTTGAAGCAGAAGGTTTAAAAATCATAAATCATGAAATGGAAACCAGCATTCTTTTCCGCCTGGCCAATGAAATTTTGGGATACCGCGCCGGAGCAATCTGCGTGGTGGTTGATAATCTTTCATCCGATGAATTCATTGATGCCAACTTTGCCAAAGAGAGAACGGAGAAGTGTATTAGTATCGCGCTGGAAGCGATGGCGCGCCTTGCGCATGTATGATGCCAATCTACAAATCTTATGCCAATCAACAAATTGCTAATTATGCGAATATTCGCAATTGGTAAATTGGCATTAAATTCGCATAGGATTGGCATCACATTTATATGTCCACTTACGCAATAAACGATGCTGTTCATAAATCCATAATCTTCACCGACAGGGAAAAGGCGGTTATTGATCATCCATATTTACAGCGTTTGCGTTCAATCCGCCAGCTTGGGTTTGTGTCATTGGTGTATCCTTCGGCCACGCATGATCGCTTTTCGCACGCTTTGGGCACTATGCATGTAGCCGGGCTTTTGGCGCGCCAATTTTTTTACAATGATTCATATTCCGCGATCGCCCGCATACTTAATGAAAAGGAGCGTGAATTTTTATTGCGGATTATACAACTGGCTGGACTTTTGCACGACGTTGGACACGCGCCGTTTTCGCACCCGGCCGAACCCATCATGCCGCCTCTGCGCCAGCTTGATATTCCCAAGTCATGGCTTATAGATCCCGGGGAACAAAGAATGGCGACGCATGAGGATTATAGCGTACTTTTGATTGCCGGAATGTCGCGGGGTAAAGACGCGGTACTGGAGCCGGATGAGGCCGCCATTATTTCGTCCCTGATTCACCATAAAAAAATAAAAATTCCGTCCGCTTGGAGCAGATATTTTTCCAAAAGAGTGGATCCTAAAAATTTGCATCTCCTGGCCCGTTCCCTGGTGTCTTCCAACATAGACGCGGATCGCCTTGATTATTTGTTGCGTGATTCGCATTTTGCCGGAGTGTCTTATGGCAGGTATGATCTGCCGTGGCTGGTTTCAAACCTGGGTGCGATTGAACATAAAGGCGAATATCTGATGGGAATTTCGGACAGCGGCATACATGCGTTGGAACATTATCTTTTTGCCCGATATCACATGTATGTGCAGGTGTATCTGCATAAAACCGTAAAATGCTTTGAGCATTATTTCCATCAGGCCTTGCGCGAGCGCGAAACAACCTATGTTTTGCCGCCGGAGCGCGAGGCCTACGTTGCTTTGCGCGACTCCACGCTTTCCGAGCAGATTTTTGAAGCGGCGCGGAAAAATCCGGGTTCTTGGTCCAGCCGCCTGGTGCGCCGCGCCCCGGCCCGGCGAATCGCCAGAATCTGGAAAGACCGCGCAGAATTGGATAAGATTTTTGTAAACCTGCAGAGGGAATTTGAAATAATTGGCGTGCACCCTTTTATGGTATTTTCCCAGACCAAGTTTTTGGATGTTCCGGAGGCAAAGAAAGAATCGCGAGGGCGTGGACAGGGCGCTTTGCTTTTCGGCCTGGCCGCAATTCCTATGGTGGTCATCCGCAAGCAATTTGGCATCGTGTCTGCCGCATCGCTGGATGATTCTTCGTTCATTTTGAAACATTATCATCATGACATTTCAATCGGCGACATTTATATTCTTCCCGAGGAATACCACGGGAATGAAAAAAAGATTATTGAGATCTCCAGAAAATACCGCACTTTCGGCCCCTCGGAGATTGAATTGAAAGAGGAATTATAATATTTACATCGTGTTAAGGAAGGATCACATGCAAAATCGCGTGATTCCAGGCGCGCGATTTTGAATTTGACACAAGCAGAAGTATTTGCTAATTAGTATTTAGTTCATCATAACAAGGGACAAGATGGAACCATTAGAACGCCCTAGAACCGTAAGAGAATTTCAGAAGATGTTTCAGCATATTTATCATAAGACGAACAAACAGCATTATACCGATAGTGACCTTATCCGTGTTCTTATGGAAGAGATTTCTCTTGTAATGGAATCGGCGCGTAAAGACAGGCGGAAGGAACTTCTGCGGCAACTGGCACGAACGTTTTCTTGGTTTAATGCGGTGGCCAGCCGTTTTGACTGCGACTTGCAAGAAATTCTTTGGTATAAATATCCGGCGGTTTGTCCTTATTGTCTCCTAGAAAAAGATTGTATTTGTGGTACTGAACATCCCAAAATTCCAAACAAAGAAGAAGCTTTAAGGAGATTGCGACGAGATCGCCGTGGCCATGAACCCGAAATTCTGCATGATCACCAGCTTCTTCACGCGAAACTTTATGGTTGGCAAAATGACAGAATTTTATTGATTCAGACTGCGGCCCATTTGGCGGAGGAGGCCGGAGAAATGAGCAAAGAGTTCCGCCATAAAAATATTGATCAAGCCAAACATGAGCTTGCTGACATTGCTTCCTGGATTTTTGCGCTTGCTACGCGACTCGAAATCAACCTTGAAGATGCTGTTTGGGCGATTTTTCCTTATGAGTGTGAAATCTGCAAGGAAGAATCCTGTCGATGTGAAGTAGTGCCGTAAAGGAACTCGCAGATAAATTCTTTAACAATGTTGAGCAATAATGCCCAACTTTTTTTATTGGATAAAACGTGGTATGTCTAGACTTATAAAAATTCTTGCTATTGAAACCAGTTGTGATGAAACGTCGATTGCTATCGCGGAATTTTCCGGAACAAAACGCGTGCCCCGCGTTCGCGTTTTGTCGCACATCATACTTTCCCAAATTCCTTTGCATAAAAAATTCGGCGGGGTAGTGCCGAATTTGGCGCGCCGCGAGCACGAAAAAAATCTGGCGCCGATTTTGCTGCAGGCGCTGAAAGAAGCGAAATTATCAGTATCAAGTATTAAGTATCAAGTATTAAGGAGCGAAAAGTCAAAAGCCCTTAATACTAAATACTTAATACTAAATACTATCCTTGGGCGCGAACCGGAACTCTTAAAACAATTTATCAAAAAAATTCTGCCATTGAATCCGCCCCCGATAGATGCAATCGCCGTTACTTACGGTCCGGGCTTGGCGCCGGCGCTTTGGGTCGGAGTGAACTTCGCGCGAGCGTTATCATATTTGTGGAACATGCCGCTAATTCCGGTGAATCATATGGCGGGGCATTTGTATTCGGCGCTATTACAGGAAAATCCGAAATTCGAAGCACGAAATCCGAAACAAATTCAAAATTCTAAATCCCAAATTCAAAACCGTTTCGAATTTCGAATTTCGAATTTCGAATTTCCAGCAGTAGCACTGCTGGTTAGCGGCGGACATACGGAATTGGTTCTTATGAACGCGCATGGAAAATTTAAAGTGATTGGTGAGACGTTAGATGATGCGGCCGGAGAGGCGTTTGATAAAGTGGCGCGAATTTTAGGATTGGGATATCCCGGCGGCCCGGAAATTTCTGCCGTAGCAGAAATACTATCAGCTATCAACTACAAACTACAAGCTAAATTACCCAGGCCCATGATACATACGAAAGATCACAACTTTTCATTCTCGGGTCTTAAAACCGCGGTTCTGTATTTGACGCGCGACTTGGGACCAAAAAAAACCAAACTCTTGCGGCCGTTTATTGCCAAAGAGTTTCAGGATTCGGTGGTTGAGGTATTGGTTAAAAAAACCATCCGCGCCGCGAAAGAATATAGAGTCAAAACAATTCTGCTGGGCGGCGGAGTGGCGGCGAACAAACATCTGCGTCAGGAATTGACAAAAATCGTCAGTAGTCAATCGTCAAATGTTAAGTGTCGGTTGTCAGATGTCGCGTTGGCTGGCGACAACGCCCTCATGATTGCCACGGCGGCGTATTTCATGGATAAAAAAATCGCCTGGAGAAAACTCCAAGCGGATGCCAATTTACGGCTTGATTGAGCGGATGTTACCGATGCCACCAGTGGTTTTTGCGGCGTTTGATCTCTTTCCGACATTCGGCCCAGCTCTGTTTTGGCCGGCATGCGGGATTTGCACATTGATGCTCGATTTTGTAGCCGCGATAACAAAGACTGTTAATGGTTGTGTTGCCACTTAGCGAAACGTTTGAAGCTTTAACCGGATTATCTATCAGTTTTTCAAAACGATCAATCGGATGCAAAATAACGAGCGGAATATCGCAAAAAATCCGACGATAAAAATCTTTCAATCTTTCTTCTTTGGCAAGCGAATTAAGATATTTACAATCCCAGAGCGCCTTTATGCCGGTAAAAATATAGTTTACCGACACTTCTGCTCTTGCTTGTGAAAGCATACGGGAAATATGCGGCGTCAATACGGAGGACAGAAAGAGATCGTCATTGTAGTACGGTTCTATCCGCGCCGGATCCTGGGCTATGCCGTCTGGCATTGACCCGCCATGGAAAACTACCAGATCAATATCATGGATTTTAGGCTCAAGCCGCGCCAGCGATCCTGTCAGGGCAACGCCAATGACTCGCGAATCTAATTGTAGTATACAAGAAAGTAGTTCTGCTTTTGGAAGAAGTTCTTCTGGTTTCCATCTTTTGCAAAACATATCAGCTCCTTCCTACTTCCATCTCCATTCGCCGCATTGATTCTTCGACGGATTTTAATATTTGCCGGAACGACTCTTCAGCTTCTTTCCTGATCCGCTCCCGCTCACTATCGGAAAGTTCTGGAGATTTTGCCAGAAGTTCACCCACATTCAATTTCTTCATTGTAATTCTCCATTTTCAAAGGCCCAATTTTATGTAATAATTTATAGCATATCACTGCAGCCATGGCAAGCGAACTCCCCGCGCCACAATATAATCCCAAAGATGTTGAGGAAAAAATTTATAAACTCTGGGAAGAGAGCGGCCTTTTTAATCCTGATAAGCCGCCTACAACCCACAACCTAAAATCTAAAACCTTTAGTATTGTTGTGCCCCCCCCTAATGTGACCGGCTCCCTACATATGGGTCATGCCTTGAATGCTGTGATCCAGGACATTTTGATACGTAAAAAACGGATGGAGGGATTTAAAACATTATGGCTTCCCGGCACAGATCACGCCGGAATTGCCACGCAAAATGTGGTGGAAAAAGAGCTCCGTAAGGAAGGGAAATCGCGTCATGAGCTCGGCCGAGAAAAATTTTTGGAGGCGGTTTGGCAATGGAAGGAAAAATACGGGAATATAATTCTGGATCAATTCAAAAGAATCGGCTCTTCCATGGATTGGTTGCGTACGCGTTTTACCATGGACGAGGCATATAAAAAGGCGGTGGAAGAAGCGTTTATCCATTATTATAAAAAAGGTTTGATTTATCGGGGCGAGCGCACTATTAATTGGTGTACGCGCTGTGCGACTTCTCTTTCTGACTTGGAAATTGAATATCGGGAAGAAAAAGGAAAATTTTACTATATAAAATACGGTCCGGTTGTTTTAGGAACCGTGCGGCCGGAAACGAAATTAGGCGACACTGCGTTGGCAGTTAATCCCAAAGATAAGCGGTATAAACAATATACTGGGAAAGAAATTACGATTCAGTCGGTGGATTCGTCGGTACCCCGCGAAGAACCGCCCCGACTCAAAGATATAAAAATAAAGGTGATTGCGGACGAGGCGGCTGATCCGGAATTCGGAACCGGCGTTATTAAAGTCACGCCCGCTCACGATGCAACCGACTTTGAAATTTACCAGCGTCATCCCGACATTCCGATTTTAAAAGTCATTGGTGAAAATGGCCGTATGACCAAAGAGACCGGCGCGCGTTACGTGGGGCTTAAAGTTGTGGAGGCGCGAAAACAAATTATTGAAGACCTGGAAAAATTAGGACTCATGGATCACATTGAAGATTATACGCACAATGTTTCGCTGTGTTATCGCTGTGGAACCGTGATTGAGCCGCTCCTTTCCAAACAATGGTTTTTGAAAATGGATGTGTTTGCCAAGCAAGCCGTTGTTGCAGTCAAATCCGGAAAAGTGAAATTCCATCCTAAACGCTGGGAGAAAGTTTATTTTGACTGGCTGGGCAACATTAAGGATTGGTGTATATCACGCCAAATCTGGTGGGGGCATCGCTTGCCCGTTTGGTATTGTATGGGTGCGCACAGTCAGACCGAAAAAAAAATGGGATTTGCCGGAGATGTTGTCCCGCAGGTTTTTTTGGATAAAACGCGGACTTATCGATTGCGCGATCACGGATTTAAAATCGGGGATCGTGTGGCATTTGAAAATAGCGCTACTGGAGAAATTTTTGGATATGCCGTAATTACCGAAATTAAAAAAACAACCGCGGGTGAAATTGATCTGAAAGATCCGAAACACCATAAAATATATAATACGCGGGAGGCACTTGTGGTCGCATTCAAACGCCATCCGCAAAAAATAGATAAAGAAACAATCAATGAGAATACTCTTGTGTGGGTTTATACGTATGATTTCAAACCCGTAAGTGATCGAGAATCAATAGAACAATTTATTGTTTCGGCGGAAAAACCAGAACAATGTCCGTTTTGCAAAAATTGCGACATGGAACAGTCGGCCGATGTTTTGGATACCTGGTTCTCCTCCGCACTATGGCCGTTGGCGACACTCGGTTTTCCCGACAAAACAGACGATTTGAAAAATTATTACCCCACCTCGGTTTTATCCACGGCGCGTGATATAATAAATTTATGGGTGGCGCGGATGGTTTTCTCCGGACTGGAATTTACCGGGAAAGTTCCTTTTCAAGACGTGATAATCCACGCGACAATACTTACAAAAGACGGAAAACGCATGTCTAAATCCCTTGGCACCGGCATTGACCCTATGACTTTGGTTGAAAAATATGGCGCGGATGCCACACGCTTCGGGCTTATTTGGCAGGCCATGGGAAATCAGGATATACATTGGTCGGAAGAACACGTGGTGGCCGGAAAGAAATTTGCCAATAAATTATGGAATTCATCGCGGTTCGTTTTGTTGCAAAATCCGAAGTTCGAAATCCTAAATCCGAAACAAATTCCCAATTCCAAATTTCAAACACCAGCGGATAAAAAAATCCTTGCCGCACTGAAAAAAACAAAAAAAGAAGTAAGTATGCGGATTGAAAAATATGAATTCGGACAAGCGTTGCACATATTGTATGATTTCTTCTGGCACCAATACTGCGATGTCTATCTTGAAAAATCAAAACTACAAACTACAAACTATAAACTACAAACTACTACGAAGAGGATTCTGCTATACGTTCTCTCCGAATCCTTAAAACTGCTTCACCCCTTTATGCCTTTTATCACCGAAGAAATATGGAGCCGCTTGCCAAGGAAAGATAAAAATCTTCTCATTGTTGAACAATGGCCGCAGTAATTGGAATCAATATTGGCTATGTACTTTTAACTTTTGTACCCCCGGTACTTTGGCTTCTTTTTTATCTGCGTGAAGACCGGCATCCCGAGCCCAAAACCCTGCTTTTACTTACGTTCATTGGCGGCATGGCGTCGGCCTTACTCGCCATGCTGGCCGAAATTGCGGTTTTGGGCGGGCCGGAAATGGCTTTTTCCGACTCGTCGCTTTTACGCCGAAATGTATTTATATTTTTCCTAGTCATCGGGCTTATTGAGGAGTATGTAAAATATCTTCCGGTGAAATTTTTGGTTTTATCCCGCTGTCGCGATCATCAAAAATGCGATTTTGACGAGCCGATTGACGCCATGATTTATATGATAACCGCGGCTTTGGGATTTGCGGCCCTGGAAAATACCCTATTTTTATTCCCATTTTTCAAAGAAAATATATATTTGGGCCTTGAGGTCTCGGCCAACCGTTTTTTGGGGGCGAATTTACTGCATGCTTTATCATCCGGCATTGTGGGATATTTTCTGGCACGCGCATTTTTTTCGCCCTACCGGCATCATTTTGTGGCATTGGGCATAATCACCGCCGCCCTGTTGCATACCATTTTCAACTATCTTATACTGGTAAGAGAGGCGCTTCCGCAAGGGACGTTTTATATAATTTTCCTTTTATCCACCATGGCGGTTATGGTATTCGTGGACTTTGAAAGATTGAAAAAAGCGCGAATAATAGACGAATCGCCCAAAACGAATATCAGCGAATAATGATACGCTTTACGCCATTGGCGCCACACAAAGAAAGTCCTAACGCGAGCGACTGCGGTTTCGTATATTGTAATTTCAGACAATGGGAGGACGCGAAAGCTCGCCCTGCACCAAATTTCGACTGCTGCGTTCGTTTCCATCCAACGGGAGAAGAACACCATATTGTTATT
>Ga0209541_10010577_pt1 | contig 14671 bp, 8 predicted proteins | sample RifCSPlowO2_01_FD_184027 | JGI IMG/M metagenome (GOLD analysis project Ga0209541, IMG submission 184027) | Groundwater microbial communities from Rifle, Colorado - Rifle CSP2_plank lowO2_0.1 (SPAdes) (version 2) | ecosystem: Environmental > Aquatic > Deep subsurface > Groundwater | place: Rifle... | reverse complement strand
ATAGGTTGAAGATTGTTATGATTATTACAGGCAGATGATAGTTCCCTAATGTGAGCAGATAAAGAGGATTTTCCTTTGTTAGCTGGGCAGACCACATATAAGCAGTTTCATCAAGCCATATGCTTTCATAAAATAAGTCTTTGGAATAGATAACAACTGTAATTATCAATAGAATTATCAATAGAATATTAAACGGATTTCTGAAGAATTTTAATATCCTCTCTTTGTTCATAGATTGTGTGTAATTAATACTTTTTATTTAATCTTTTCTATTGACAATTTCTCAATCTTTGGAATTATCACATTCCATGAAAATTCTTTTTTTATTCTTTTAACAGCATTCTTGCTCATATCATTTAATAATTTTTTATCAAATAACTTTACTAAATCTTTTGCAAAAATATTTTTATCTTTAATATTAGTTATTATTCCGCAGTCTTCTGTTACCATATCCTTAAATGATTCATTGTCAGAAGAGATAACAGGAATTCCCAAGCTTAATGCCTCCAATACCATATACCCAAATTCATCATATAAAGACGGAGCAGCAAGTATATGCGATTTAGATAATATTTTAAGTGTCTCTTCGCGTGATAATAATCCCATCAGTTTAATCCTGTCTTTAATCTTTTTATATTTTCTTAATTTAAAATCAGAATAAAATGGGATATTTCCAATGACTATCAATTCAAAATCCTTGTCAATGAGCATTAATGCATCCAATAGGTATTGCAGTCCTTTTCTCTTCCTCCAGATATGATTTTTAGCTATGAAGCAAATAGTAAGCTTATCATTTTTCTTTTCTTTATTTTCCAATACATTGATTCCAGGAGGAATATAATAGCTTTTTTTTCCCAGCTCATTAAATTTCTTTACAACAAATCTGCTAACACCCAGCCTAATATCTATTTTTGGAGGAAGTATCCTATGCATAATATTTCCCTCAACCTCTCTTACAGCCCTGTAAACAAAGAATAGTCCAGAAGAATATTTCTTAGCCAGTAAAATTGACTGCCATACTGACTTAGGATAATCCCATGCAACGCCAATTACTTTCTTTTTTGTGAAGTATAATTCACTGCTTGAAAAAACAAGATCAGGATTGATTTTATCAATAATTTTTGCGATTTTATAATCATTATATGGAAAGATTATCCAGCCTAATGGAGTGTATCTTGCTAATTTAAATGGTATAATTGTTTCAGGCTGCCTTATGAATTTTATTTTTTTATTGCAAGGAATGGTTTTTCCTATTGCATATACTTCATTTTTTTCAGAAAAATAATTTGCCAGTTCAACTGCATATGTCCCGATTCCAGCTTGTTCTGTGTATGGATAAAGAACAATTCTCATAAACATAGAATTATTAGTTTATATTTAAAATTATATAATTATATGATTGTCGCTTCTTCATTCAAATGCCTTGTTCCAATATAATCTTCTTTCATTTTTTCGCTTATTGTAAATCCATTATAACTAATCTTCCATATCCTTAATGGTCCTATCTGTCTTCCATTATAAGTCAGTAAAGGCATGCTGTTGCTGTCATCATAAACCAGTTCAAATGCAGATGTATCATAATCAGGATTCTTCTTGTTGAACAGATAGAGATTGGCAAACATTGTCCTTGCTATCCTTTCAGAAACATAGATTCCGCTGCCTAGATTATTCTGCTGGTTTCCGCTTATAGAAGGCATAATCCTAAATACGCTCTTTAATCCAGGCTTGTCAAATTTAATGAAATTATCATTAAAAAAAACATTTTCAATAGGAACATCTGTTCTTTTTCCATTATAGATTATAGCTGCTGTCGGCTGATTTATCTTAATCAAATCTACTGTTTCATTTCCCTGCACTGCTTTAATGTTTTGCACAGGTAAAAATATTCCTCCAATACCAGCCTGTTTTGCAGGATAGATCACATCTTGATATATAAAATCCTCATCAAAAACCCAGCCACCTCTGTAAAAATAAATAGTTTCATTTCTTGTTTCCTGCGTTTGGGTTGAATCCATCTCAAAATTAACCATCCATGAATACCTGTCATAATCTTTGTCAGAACCAATTGAAGAGAAAGCAGTAAATTTTCCAATATCATCATAAACAATTAACAGATAATTAGCATCATGCGCCTTTAAAAATTGCAAAGATTCTGTCTGATTCTGGCCTGTAAGGACATTTCTCCCCATGCAATAATTCCACCATCCTATTTCATTTCCAGGATCTGTTATAGTTGTTCTTTTTCCAGAGGTCTGCACAAAATAGCCATAGTCCCACCAATGCGCAAATACACTGTCTTCTGGGGTATTTTCCCTGATCCATTGCCCTGCCTGCTGCCACTGCGGAGTATTTCCTGTGCCAGCAGATTCTGCCTGGTTTTCGCTATCATCATAGAATTTAAAGATGATTCCTTTTGCAAATGAAAAAGGAGAAATCAAAATAAATACTAATAGTACATAAGCCATTATTTTATAGATTCTGTCTTTTAATAATCTTGGGATAACACTGAATAATTCCATAATAAAATAACCTGCTAAAATACAGGTTATTGGAGCAAAAATAAACAACAGTCTTATTGCTCCTCTTGCAGCAACAACCATCAACAAAAACCATATAAAAATAAAAGTATATTTCTGATCAATCAATGATATCTTGTCATAAATCTCTTTTTTTTTGTAAAAGATATAGATGTAGGAAATTGCAATAACTAAAACAAATATTATTAAAGAGCCTACATACAGCAGTTTTGATATATTATTTTCACCATTAAAAGTGGAATCTTGGGAATATCTGCTGAAAATAAAAGCCAGTATAAATAGTATGTAAAGAACAGTTAATTCAATCTTTCTTTTCCCAATTGGTTTTATTGTTTGATAAAATAAATAAACAGATCCAATTAAAAATAACAGGATAAATGCCCAGGAGCCAGACATCTGTCCAAGCCAGTCAGTAAAATAAGGCTGGTGCTGCTCAGCTACTGTCAATTGCCATCTGTCCTTGCCCCATGGATGCGTTAAGTCCTGGTAAATGCTCAATCCCTGCTCATATATGAAGAAAGGGCCTATTGTCAAAAAAACAAATAATAATCCAATTATGATAAATACAATCAAGCTAAAGATGCTTCCTGGAATTTTTTTTTCTATTTTATCTTTAATCTTAAATATATCCAAATCAATTAAAAAAAAATATATTGTAGAGATTCCCAATGCAATAATCATTATCCCGCCGTTAAATGTCTTTAAAAGAAAGCTGTTGCCTAGATAAGCATCTCCATAAAATAAAGGGCCTATTGTTAAATACAATGATAAAAACCAGGAAAGGTAAATGAAATAATCCATTCTTTTTAATTTTCCAAGAAATACCTCTAATAGTATGAATCCGCCTATCATTATATAAATAAAATTAACTCCTCCTCCCCATGCCAGCCCCATTAATGCTGTTGCTATTCCAGATGATATCCCTAATAAAATTGCATTTTTTTTTTTTTTTTTGCTTTGCCACGCAGCAACATAAAGATACAGCGCCATGAAAAAAAATACCATCCCCAGTGCTTCATGATCTGAAAATCCTGCCATTGTCCTATGCAGGTAAGCAGGAATTATTATTAAAAACAAACTTGCAAGCAAGGCTACTTTTTTATTAAATAATCTCGAAACTAATAAAAAAAAGAAAATTAAACCGACTGCAAAAGTTATTACAGGATATATAACATCTGCATAAGCTAATGTAGCAGAGCTGTCAAATATATGCAAAAAGCTGTACAAATAAGCTATAAAATAAGATAAAAATTCCCCTGAATATATTTCATATCCTAATGGATAATACCTTAATGTATCATTCTTCATTAAAGAACCATGCTCATTGATATACTGCGCATACCGAAAAAAAACAAAAGGATCATCTAAGGAAATAGGAGTATAATCATTTGTTGTCTGGTCTTTTAAGTTGTCTATATTTAATGTCCTGATATAAACTCCAAGAATTATTATTATGATTAATCCTAAATAAATCAGATTTTTTTTATTTCTTTTTAATACATTAACAAATTCAGTTCTCTTCTCCTGAAGATTAATCTCTTCTTTTCCTTCATCCTGAGAAATTATTTCTTTTTTTTCCTCTTTTTTAAATAAATCTTTTACAAATCCAACTACTTTCTCCCTTTTTTTCCTTAACCCCTCTTCTTCTGGCATTAAAGATGAGAAATAATGTTTATATTTAAATTTTGTTTTTTATGTTTTTATATAAGGAATGAGATTCAAATAATCTATTAAATATATCTTCATCGTTTCCAGGACTTATGCCTTTAAATGTTTTTAAGAATGCCTCTAAACTTATCTTTTCTTTGTTTAAAGTATTTTCATCATCACCTAATACACTATGAATATCAACATATTTTATATCAAAATCTTTTCCATAAACAAAATCAAATATTACTTTAACTCTTCTTATATGATAATCATGAGAAATCACAATAAGTTTTTCCCAATTTTCTGGAATAATTACTATCCTCTTTGAAAATACAGCTTGCCCAATAGTATCTAATGATTCCTCTTCAGAATATATATCTTTTTTGTCAACATTCCTGCCAAGCGCATATAGTTTCATAGCTTCGGCATGAGTGCATGGCGCTTCCTTGTCAGCATAGCCTCCGCTCATAGTTATTGCTTTTATTGTATCTTCAAAATATAATTCAATGCTTTTATTTACCCTTGCTTCAGTTGGCTCATCAAGAGATCCATCTGGATTTATATGGTCTGATAAAATTATGGAAGTTTCATATTGCATCTTAAACCCCGCTTATTTTGAATATATACTAGACTATATATATTATATTCACTTTGTTAACCCATCACGCCCAACAGCTTATACATTATCCTTTCGCTTAATTTATCTAACTCTATATTGTCTTTTGCCTCTACAACTAAACAATTATCTTCATTATATGCCTTTGTTTCATTTCCTGATTTTAGATAGAGCATGCTGAACTCGTCTTTGCAGCTTCTTACTGGGATATTTGAGCATCCCTCATCCTTATCACAGGCTAATTGAGGGGTTATGCCCATGTACATCAGTGTTCCTCCAACCCTGTTAAAAAAATAATCTTTGTTTAAATCTGTTAATGGGTCATAGACAATATAAATCCTGTTTGTTCCTGTATTAATTATCCCCATGCTTATATTTTCCAGCTCTTCAGGAAGATATCTAAATCCAAACTTCTGATTATTGATTATAGTAAGCCATCCTCCTTCCTGCTGGTAAAACTTAAATCCATTGTATTCTGTCTTAGAAGATTCATCCCCTCCCTGAAATAAGGCAAAGCCAATCGTAGATGCAATCATCACTATAATAATAAAACCTCCCATAAATGCCTTATTTTTATACCATTTGGTTTTCATATTCATCAAATTAAAACAGCTTGTTTATAAATTTTAAGAATCTAGGCTCATTGACCAATAATTTTATCAATAATTTCAAAGGAAATTCCCTTGATTCCTCTTCAATAATCTTCTTTATTCTTTTCTGTTTTATTAATTTTAATAGATAATTATAATCTTCCTGGCTAAATTTATTCAGTATATTTCTTATCTTTAAATGCAGTCTTAATTTTTTATTTAGTTTTTTAATTTCTTTGTTGTAATCCTTGTTATTATTTATGCAGTCAGCTAATATATCTGCAGCCATTAATCCAGGAATAATTCCTCCTCCTGTTGTAGCCTTTACCTGGGAAGCAGCATCACCTGCTGAATAAATATTATCTTTATAGGTTATATTGTTATTGAATATTGGAATCAGCCCTGACTGATAATCTATTATATCTCTATTTTTTATTTTTTTTAATTTCAAAAAATCATAATTTTTTTTTTTTATATTTTTGTCTTTGGAAGCCATCCCTATCCTGCAGATTCCGTTTCCTTCTGGAACAATCCAGGAAAAAAAATCATTTACATTAAAATAAACCTCATAAGCACTCTTTAATTTAGCCCTGCATTGAATTCCATAGTAGCATTTTTTTTTTATATCAGGGCCGTTTGCCAAAATTAGAACATCTTTCTTAAATTTTTTTTTTGTCAGGATTATCTTATCTTTATTTACACCTAAAAATCTGTGATTGAAATAAAATTTTACATTTTTGGATTTAGCTTTTTCATAAAGATACTTATCAAATTTCTCTCTGTCTATAATATATTCTGGTTTTATTTTTAATTCAACGCAATTGTTTCTGCTGTAAATTTTTATTTTATCTGTTTTATTGATTACAAATTTATCTAGCTCAAAATTAAATCTTTCAATCTCGCCTGTTACAATTCCAGCGCATTGCACTGGCTTTCCAATATCTTTGTGCTCTTCATAAACCTCAACTTTATTTTTTTCAGCGAGAAGATATGCCAAATAGCATCCTATTGGACCTGCTCCTATGATTGTTATCATATCCCGCGGAAATATACAATAGTATAAATAACTTATCTGTACCCATCTTAGAATAGTAACGAAGAGAAAGCTTTATAAATTAATTGGGATTTACTACTTAAAATTAGTTGAGGAATTTTAAAATGAGTTTAACTGACACAATAAAAGCAATATCAATCGGTTCATCTATAATTATTGGTAAAGCAGCTATGGATCTAATTTCTCCGAATATTGCTTTTGCTCAGGCAGTTTTGGATTCTATAACTGACTCTTCTTATGTTCAGACAGTACCTATACCTGAAGAAGAAATGGTGGTATTTCCAGATTCAAATTATATTAATCCTGATATTTTAGACTTCACAAAACATTTTGATGCAGAAGGCTTAACCAATATGATTAGATTCTTGAAATCAGTAGGTTATTCCAAGCAAAATAAATCTTATTTTGTAGTTGCTCAAAAGGCTTTAAGAAAAGGAGAAGGAAGAGTTCAAGGAGATAATAATCCAGAGAATCTTAATAATATCGCAAGAAATCTTACAGAACTTGCTGATTTTGCAAGAGAAAAAAAAATACCAGAAGGAAGCCCGCAATATAATTTAATTGTTGAAGACCAGGGAGTGGATTATCTTATGACAATGACTCATTTGATTTCTGGCAATGAAATAAAGGATCGCAATAAAATGTCTGAAGGAGACAGCATTTATTTTTGCACCTGGGACCCAGAGATTTTAGAGAAACTGGAAAAAATAGGTTATTCTGAAGCAAATAAATTAATGGCAATTGCAGCTGATGTTGCATTTGTCTATAATACATATTTTACAATCACAGGCGGCGGAGCGCAAGCATCCAGAGAAAAAAATCAGGCTGACCTAGATTTAGACAATAAAAGAAAAACATCATTGTATGATATGATTGAATATCAGGAACAATTGATGAAGCAAGTTAAAGAAACAGGAAAAGAAAGCCAGGAATTAAGGGACAAGTTTGAAAAAACAAAATTAGACTATGAAAAATCAGTTAGAGAACAAGAAGAAAGATTCAAAGATGATACAGAAAGGTTAAAAGCAGTAAACCTAATGAGCCAGGGAAAGATTGATTCATTGACAGGAAAGATTGATACTGTCCAGGATGAATTGCAAAAAATGCAGGCTAAATATGATTCAGTGAATGTATTATATAACACAGCCTTAGACAGCATAAATACCTTGAATACAACAATAAATAAATTAGAGGGGGAAGGCAGACTTAGTGATGAAGAAAAAGCAAGATTAACTGGGGAATTAAACCAAGCACTTAAAGATAAAGAAGATCTTGAGAAAACAATAATCCCTGGATTAAGAAATGAAATTAACGATTGGAAATTTAAGCATCACATTGCAGACAGCACTGCATTATTCTGGGACAGCACAGCACAAGCTTGGATACTAAATGCTAGAAACTTAGAAGAACAGCTTAAAGATTTAAAAGATTCAGAATTCAAGCATTTTATTTTCGGGGCTAATTATGATAAATACGGAGATGATTGGATCCCAAAAATAGTACTTGGTTTAGAATATAAAAGATTTGGAATAGGAGCGATGTTTGGATGGGGAAAATTCTCAGAGGGTCCTTTCACTGAAGAAAGAATAAATGGTTCTATTGATGATCCATATCATCAAAGAATTGTTATGACAACAAGTTCTGGCGGCAATTCATATGTTTTAGACTTTTTTGTTCCAGTAAAAATAGGAAAAGGATTTACAGCAGAACTTATAGCAGAATATGGAAAAGACAACGGAAAAATAAAAGTTGTTAAAGATTTATATCAAGGAACTCCAAGAGGAGAAAAAGATCCTATACACCAAACAACTTATAGTCCTAGTGAATCTGAAAATTGGGGATATAAATTCGGTTTAACAAAAAAAATAGGAAAACATTGGGGAGTTCATGGTAATCTTGGTTATGCTAAAAAAGAGTATTCTGTAGGTGGTGGAGTAAGAGTTTTTAGATAATTAAAAATTTAAATTTAAATTTTAACAAAAAAAAACAAAAAAAAAGAGATAACAAAAAGGTGGGGGAAATATGAAATTTAAAACATTACTATTAAGTATATTATTTTTAATAATTGCAGCTTCAAATGCTTTTGCAATTGTCAGCGGAGTGATTGAATGGAGCGATGGAAGCACTTCATCCAAGACAATTGATTACGGCGATTCTTTAAGCTACAGGGTTGTTTCAGGCTCTTCAGAACCTGCTTATCTAAGAAAAATTATTTTGAATGAACAGGTTGATGGAAGTTTTTTAAAATTAAAAGATCTATATGTTAAACAAGAAACACAGTATATTAATCAAATAAAAGATATCACATCAGAAAACTATGAAAGAGCAGGAACATATGAGATTGAATTGTATTTATTAGATGAGGATAATTCATTTTTAGAAAGCATACAATTTACAGTAAACAAAGTGCCTCCTGTATTCAATGGCCATATTCCTGCGATTGTTATTCAGGAAGATTCTGATTATATAATTGACCTTGCTGATTATTTTACAGATAAAGAAATTCATGATGTTTTAGAATATACATATTCTTTGTCAAATCCAGAGCTAATCAAAATAACCCATGACCAGTCAAAATTCACATTGACAAACAAGATAAAAGACTGGAGTGGAAATGCAGGAAAAATAACCTTTTATGCAGATGATGATGGCTCAGGGCCAAGAGCAAAAGTGCAAAGCAATGAAGTTTCTATTATAGTTAATCCTGTTAATGACAAGCCTGTAATAACATCATCTCCAATAACAACTGCAGTTCAAGACCAGCTTTATCAATATGATGTAAATGCAGAAGATGTAGACAGTTTATTGCTGACATATTCCCTATTATCAAAGCCAGAGGGAATGACAATATCCCAAACAGGATTAATAAAATGGCTTCCAGGAAATGATGATGTTGGGAACCATGTTATTACAGTTAAAGTAAGCGACAGCCAGGATTTTACAACACAAACATATGTCCTTAATGTAGAAAATGTAAATGATGATCCTTATTTTGTTTCTACTCCATTGCTTACAGCAGCGCAAGGCCAACTATATATATATACTGCAGAAGCTCATGACATAGATTCAGATGATATTTTAACATATTCATTAACAACCAATCCAAATGGAATGACAATAAAAAAGATAGACAACAATCATGCTAAGATAGAATGGCTGCCTGCAAACAATAATGTTGGAGATTATACTGTAGAGATTAAAGTGAAGGACAATTCAGGCTCTTATGCGCTCCAAAAATATACTTTATATGTCAATGATGTTAATGAGCAGCCTGTAATTGAATCATTTTATCCATTAAGCGATCCAAGAATATATGAAGGAGAATCACAAAACTTTAATGTTAAAGCGCATGATCCAGATGGAGATATACCAAAATATGAATGGTATTTTGATAACAACAAACAATCCTCTTCTTTAAACTCATTTACCTATAATTCAGACTACAACAGCCAGGGAACCCATAAAGTTAAGGTAATTGTTTCTGATAATGAATTCAGTGTTGAAAAAGAATGGACTTTAACAATATTTAATATAAACAGGCTTCCAGACGGAGTAATATTATATCCTGAATCAGACATTGCAATTACACAAGGCCAGAGCATATCATTTCAATCAGATGGCTATGATCCAGATAATGATCAGATAAGATATTCATGGTATTTTAATGGTATAACACAGAATGATAACTGCATTAATCAGGAAGATTTAAACTTATTAAAATCATTATTTGGTAATCCTTCAAGATACAGAAAAGAAGCAGATATTGTTTTAGATGGTATAATTGACTTAAGAGATGCAGTTTCATTTATATTTTATGCAGGTACAGGTGAAATATGCTCAACAGATTCCAAATATAATGCAAAGTATGATTTAACTTCAAATGTTCCTCAAAGCACAATAAAATCAAATGCACAGAATCCAACAATAACCTTTAATGAAATAGGGACATATGAAGTAGAGCTTTATATATATGATTCATATGACTATTCAGACACTACTCCTGCAACTGTAACAGTAACAGTACAGGCATATGTTAATCAGCCGCCAGTATTAGATGAAATTAACAACAAGCAGGTAAAAGAAAATCAATTAGTAGAATTCAGAGTTAGCGCCTCAGACCCAGAAGGTGATCCTTTAACATTTTCAGCATCTGAACTTCCAGAAGGAGCTGTATTTGAAATAAAACAAGGATTCCCAACATTTTCCTGGATTCCTGGTTACGGACAGTCAGGAGAGTATGAAATTACATTCTATGTTCATGATAATCATAATAATATGGATTCAGAAAAAATAAAAATCAATGTTTTAAAAGAGGATAGATCGCCTGTTATAACCTCAAAACCAATAACAACATTTGTAACTGACTATGACTTTACAAAAGAATATAGATATGATGTTAATGCTTATGATCCTGATAATGATCCTTTAACATATTCCCTATTATCAAAGCCAGAGGGAATGACAATAAATCCTCAGACAGGATTAATAAAATGGATTCCAAGCAGGAGACAGCTTGGATTTAACAATGTTGCAGTCCAGGTTTCAGATGGAACATACACAGCCACCCAGTCATTTACAGTTAATGTAATTGTAGAAAAGGTCAAATTAGCAAGAGAAAAAATATACATCTCTACATTGCAGATAGTCAATGAAGAATTAATTCCTGGCGATGTAATGTTAACAAATATTGTATTTTCAAATGAGGATAATTATGATATGGATGCAAGGGTTACAGTAGCTATTCCAGAATTAGGAGTAAGAAAAAAAAATAAATTTAACCTTGATTCAAATGAGCAGGCAAGCAGTATAATTCCATTGGATATTCCTGAATATGCAGAGCCAGGAGAATATGCTGTTATGGTAACAATCTATGATGGGGAAATTTCAAGAACAAAATATAGATTTGTAAATATAATCTAGAGTATCTTAAATATTTTTAAAGATACTTAAAAAAAAAAAAAAAAGAGCGTGTATTAGTAAAAAGTAATTACATTCAATTGCACTCTTATCCATTAGAGGATAATGAAAATCTGTAACTACTATTGTATACTAATAAAGCGAAAGGTTTATATATGTGATATATAATCCTTAACATAGATTATATTCATAAGAGATACTATCTCTTAATCGATAATTAAAATAAAAATAAAAATAAAAAAACTCAATTGGGGGTAATAAAATGAAAGGAAAATTTTTAGCATTACTGACAATATTTCTATTAGGTATAGTTGGCGCTGCAAGCGCAGCTTTAGTGCCTGAATATGTCAAAATAAACAGTGAAGTTTATAATGCAGAAGACTTAAGTTATGACAGTTCAGAAACAATACAGGTTGAAAAAGGAGATTCATTAACAATCAAAATAAAGCTTGCAAATGATGGTGATTCAGAAGATGATGTTGATGAAGACTTAAAAAATATTGTATTCAAAGCAGATATTCTTGGTTATGAATATGACAGCGATGGCTTATCAGACCAGACAGACCCATTTGATCTTGAAGAAGGGGACACTGTATATAAAACATTAAAATTAACAGTTCCTGAAAAAGCAGAAAAAGATTATTATGATGTCCAGATAAGAGTTACTGGAAGAAATATAGGAGATGCTGGTGTATACGGAGCTTTAAAGCTGCATATAACAGGATCAAGACACAAATTAGCAATTAAAGATGTTGTCTTAAATAAAGAAGTTACAGGAAGATACTTGACAGCAAGTGTAAGAGTTAAAAACTATGGAGAAAAAGACGAAGAAGGAATCAAGGTTACAGTTTCAATTCCAGAATTAGGTGTTGAAGAATCAGACTATATAGATGAATTAGAATCTGATGAGTCAACAACTTCAGAGGAATTATTATTAAAAATCCCTGCTACTGCAAAAGAAGGTCAATACACAGTTAAAACAACTGTTGGATATGATGAAGGAACAGAAGCAGAAACAAGAGAAGATACAATTGTATATTCTCCTGAATCAGTAATTTCAAGCGAAGAAAAGACAGTTGTTAATGTTGGTATTGAAAGCCAGTCATTAAAAGCAGGACAGTCAACAGTATATCCAATAATGATAACAAACAGCGCTTCATCTGCTAAAACTTATACAATAGTTGTTAGCGGAACACAGGGATGGGGTTCAGCTGTAATACAGCCAAGCAATGTTGTAACTGTATCTGGCGGAGAAACATCAACTGTATCTGTTAGTTTATCAGTTAACTCTGATGCTGCAGCTGGAGAAAAAGCATTTGTTGTTGAAGTAAAATCACCAACAAAAACAGCTCAGATTCCATTAAAAGCAGTTGTTTCAGGAGAAACATCTTCAACATGGAACAGAGTTAAAACAGCATTAGAAATTGCATTAATTGTTTTAGTCGTATTGCTTGTAATTATAGGATTAATAATTGGCTTTAACAGATTAAAAGGCAATGACGAAGAAGGAGAAGAAAAAACTTACTACTAAGTTTTTTTTATTTTTTTTTTTTTTTTTTTTTTAAATTTTAATTTTAATATTAACTTTCTATTTCTACTAAAACATATCTAATAAATTACCACAATCTATAAATATCACTTTCTATTTTAAAATAGTAACAAATAAAAGGTGGTTTAATGAAGAAATTATTATGTCTGTTATTTATATTAATACCTTCAGTTTTAGCATTAGATGACTTTAATGTTTATTATAAGTCACAATCTATAGAATCCTGTGATTGCAGCCAATATATTCATAAGATAAATATTCATAATGCAGATAAGAATGATTTTACAATATATTCAGAAGATTATCCCAATTGGATTCAGCCATTTGTATTTTCTTTGGATAAAGATGAAATTAGGCAGATTGACATTCCAGTCAATATTCCCTGTACTATCCAGGGAGAATATAATTTAGATATTATTATTAAAACAAAAACAACTAAGGTTATTCCATTAAAAATAAACATTAATAGATGCCCTAATATCGAAGTAATGACTGTTAAAAGCCAGGAAGCATGTCCTGGGCAACAAATAAAATATCCAATTGAGATAAAGAATACAGGCAATTTTAAAGAGACATACTCCTTTGATTTAGATAAATATAAGAAATATGCGCTGATTGATTTCAAGAGTATAGAGGTAGAACCAGGGAAAACTGCTAAATTTAACCTTTATCTTAATATTCCATTGTCTTTTGAAGATGATCATAATTTTACATTTATAACAAAAACAAAATACAGCAAATTAACTGCCTCAACTCAATTATTCTTTAATGTTCTCCCTTGTTATAAATATGAATTGAATTATGAAGAAGAGTACATTCTATGTAAAGATACAGAAGAAACAATCCCTGTTAATGTTAAAAATCTTGGAAATAAGCAATCAATATCATTTGATATCTCAAAATATGCCTTAGATAAAAATAAGCTTGAATTGAATAAAAATGAAGAGGGCATAATCAACATCAATATTGCGCCGGATAAGATAGGAATAGATGATATTACTTTAACTTCAAAAAATAATGTAAAGGAAAATGAAGATAAGATTAATATTGACGTTAAATCCAAAAGAAACTGCTATAAAGCAGAGATTAAAAATGTTCCTATAAAATTAAACCAGCAGGGGTCATTTAAAATAAAAAACATTGGATTTAAAGAAGCAAAGTACATATTAACTATTGATTCTGACTGGATTAAGATTCCAGATTCTGTTGCCATTGGGCCTAATGAAGAAAAGGAAATTAATCTGGATATTGATTGGAGCGGAAAAGAAGGAAGATATAATTTTAACATTAAAGCAGCAGCAGACAAAGAGGAATTTGTTCAGTCAGTAGCAGTTGGAGAATTTGTTTTCCATAAAAAAATAGGAAGATTCTTTGTTAATATATACGCAAAAACTAAAGATTTTGTTATAAAAAATAAATTATATGTTGCTATTGTTATAGGCGCTATAATCTTATTGATGATAATATTAAAGGTTATTAGCAAGATTAGTGAAAAAAAATTAGAAAAAGAGCTTTTAGAAGAAGAAAAAGAACCTGAAAAAATAGAAAAGCCAAAAAAGGTAAAAGCAGATATCAAAAAGCAAAGCTTTTTGGAATCTCTTAGAAATTTTTTCAAATTTCAAAGAGAGGTTAAAGCTGAAAAAGTTAAAAAAGAAGAAAAACCAAGGGAAAAAAAAAAAAAAGAAGGGTTTAAACTCCATTGGAAAATCATTATCCCCCTAGTAATTGCCGTTGTGATTATATTATTATTTTATTTGG
>Ga0209541_10010576_pt1 | contig 14673 bp, 9 predicted proteins | sample RifCSPlowO2_01_FD_184027 | JGI IMG/M metagenome (GOLD analysis project Ga0209541, IMG submission 184027) | Groundwater microbial communities from Rifle, Colorado - Rifle CSP2_plank lowO2_0.1 (SPAdes) (version 2) | ecosystem: Environmental > Aquatic > Deep subsurface > Groundwater | place: Rifle... | reverse complement strand
TAAGATTTTAAAGTACTTGGGAACGGCTGAGAATATTTATAAGAAGTTTAAGGATTAGAACTTTTTACACACAGCACGGGTTTAGAAAGAGTATTTAAAAGTGTAAACTAATTATGAAATTGAACAATTAATTCTTGAAAGCAAAAAGTTTATATAAAGATTTGGCCAGGAATAGCCTAACATGAAAAATAGCTTTGCAAAGCAGAATTATCTCGCATTTACAGGCTCATTCAAAAGAATAGATTTAAGGTTTTTCCTGATTTTGTCCTTGGACATCCTGTTCTATTTTATTTTCGTGCAATTGGGCAATTTATTCATAAAAGCGCTGGAAAGAAAGGCAGCAGATGTTGACCTTGCCCAAAACTTTCTTGGATTGAATCAGCAGGCTGCTGCAAGCTTATTATCCTCGGTAAGGGGATTCTTTTTTTACCTGATTTTTTTGGCTATATTGTTCCTGATTTTAATTGTTATAGCCTGGAGTATTTTCAAAGGCATGATATGGTCAGTAACAGCAGGCAAAAAATTTGGCCTGGAGTTTTTCAAGAAATTTTTGTTATTGAATCTTATCTGGCTGCCAGCATGGTTTCTGCTGCTTTTATTGGCTGCAATAGCGATAAAACCAGCTACAGCCGCAATATATCTTATAGTATTATCAGCCACAGCATTTTACCTTACAAATATACTATACCCATTGTTTTTAAAAGAAAGCAGATTGAATAAGATAAAAGAAGCATTTAAGATTGGGATAAAAAAGCTGCATCATTTTATCATACCTTATGCAGTAATTGTTTTCCTTGGGTATGCAATATCTAAAGCATATGGCTTAATTGCTTTGAATTTGAGTTGGTATGTGTTCTTTGGCATCCTGTTGGTCTTTGCGGCATGGGCAAGATATTATTTTTTTGAAATCGTCAATAAAATAAGCAGGTAGCATTTTATAAATTCAGGAAAGTTATTTATACTTGTTTAAATCAAAAAGAGTTAAAGGGGGTGAAAATAATAAGTTTCTATAGCATTGGTTATAATAAACGCCGTAAATCAGGTTTTCTTAACAGCAGCAGTACTCTTGATAATATCATCCAAGCCTCATTAAGCATTGTATTGCCAAAAAGCTTAAATAGGTATATATGTAGTATATATCAAATAGTAGCTTTTAATATATGAAAAATTAATTAAATAGATATAAAAAATATATAAAACATATATAAGATTATGCTGAGATTCACAAAAAAAGTCATAAAGACCTCTGGTGGCCTTGTTGTGCGCGTGCCAGCAGATATTGTAAGGCTCCTTAATTTGACAGATAAGGATTACGTTGAGATAGACTTGACTAAGATCGATCTAAAAGCATTGAACAAGAAAGAAAAATGAAGATCGTATCAAGTAGGCTGAAAATTGTGCAAAAAAAGGCATAAAACAGTGTAGGTAAGGCGTATTTAAGATATTCAGAAAATGATGAGTAAAAAAAGAGGGCAGGCAGCTATATTTATGGTAACAGCAATAATAATATTACTTTTGGGGGCAGTTTTCTTCTACACTCAGAAGTCATCCACAGAAAAATCTGAGATTGCGCAGCAGGATATATCTCCTGCAAAAAATTTTGTAGATACATGCATCAGCAACATTGCAATGCAGGGAATAACTCTGGTTGGCATTAATGGCGGCTTTATAGATATCCCGGGGGAAATAAATGCCAATCCCAGAAGTCACCTTCAGTTAGGCCCATCAGGCTCGATAAAAATACCGTATTGGTGGCACGAAGGCATTGAAAGCATACCTTCGGAAAGTTTCATTGCAAGCCAGATGGAAAAATATATTGCATTGAACCTTGATGCGTGCATAAAAGATTTTAGTGATTTCAGCCAATTTGATGTTAAGGGAAAAGGAAGCATAAATGTGAGAGTAACACTTAATGAGGATGATGTTGCTGTAGATGTAAATTACCCGCTAGAGCTCACAAACAGGCTTAATAGCAGCACAACAAAGCTTGAAAATTTCAAGGAAATCCTGCCAATCAGGCTAAAGAAGGTATACCGGGCTGCAGTAGACATTTACGAGTCAGAGAAAAAAAGTTTTTTCCTTGAACTTAAAACAATAGACCTGATATCCATGGATGAAGAGATACCGACAACTGGCATCGAAACAACCTGCACGGAAAAACAATGGCAAGTTGACATGGTAAAGCAAAAATTAAAGCATCTTCTTAATGTTAATTTGCCATATATCAATATAGTAAACTCGGACTTTGATGAGAATATTTATGTCCCTAACCCATTTGGAGAAAACTCTTACAAGGAATCTTATTATGGCAAGCACTACAAATGGCAGCTGTCAGACAAAAAGTATGAAAAGTTGAAAATGTCATTTGCCTATGAGGAAAATTGGCCGATGGAATTTTATGCAAGGCCTAGCAGCAACAATATTATGAAATCAAATTCCCAGAAAGGCCAGGAATTATTGGACTTTATATGCCTGCATATATGGCATTTTACATATGATGCAGTATATCCTGTAAGAGTCAGCATAATTGATGTGTCGCGCGCGGAACCGTACCAGTTCAACTTTGCATTCAAGGTAAGCGTTGACCATAATCAGCCAAAAAGGCAAAACTTTGCCTCTGCCTTGTTCCAGCAGGTGGAGCTTGGGAACGAAGAAGAGTTTTGCAATGATGCGGTAAACGATATCACAGTCTATACTATAGAAAACTCAACAGAGCAGAAGGATATAGCCCATGTCAATCTTGGATTTACATGCGGAATATTCTCATGCAAGATAGGAGAAACAGATTGGATAAGTTTTGGCGCTGCTGCCGGCATCACAAAGCCTTTCCCCTATTGCGTAAATGGCATCTTAAGGGGCAGCAAAGAAGGTTTTGAGGATTCAAAGATGTTTATACAAACAGAGGTTCCATCTGCATATACGCTTCACCTTAGGCCTGTTAAGGAATTTTCAGGCTATGAGATTGTAAAGCATGATTATGAAAACCCTTCAGCAGAGATAAAATTAAAGGAAAATGAAAAGGCATCAGTAACAATAAAATCTGCGCGAAGCGATTTTGAATCTTTCAGCATTTATCCCATTGAAGGAGATTTTCCGCTAAAGCTGCTTAATGACGACCAAGAATATGAGCTCACAATTTATCTTTCAGATGAAAATAGCATTATTGGCGGCTATAAGGGTACATGGAAGGTATCTGCATCAAGATTGGCAAATGCAAAAAAGGTAAAGTTCCATGTATTGGAAAACAAAGGCAGTGAGGATGAAAGAGCTTTGTTCCTTTCAGGATTAAGCGCATATTCAGCCCAAGTTCCGGAACCGGAAATAATATGAGGGAAAAGATATAATGGAGAATATAAGAGAAAAAATAAGAGAAAAATAATATGGGGGCAAAAAAAACCGCAACTCAGCTGATTGCCTTATTTTTGCTAGAGTTGATAATACTGTATCCTGTAAATTTTGTGCATGCGCTGGCAATCTCGGGCATCAATGCGACAGATATAGGCGCTGATTCTGCAAGGATCAAATGGGTTACAGATGAAGTCGCTGATGGAAGAGTAAGGTACGGCCCAACAGCAGGTTTGGGTTTTACTTCAAGGCACACCACGTTTATTTTTGAGCACAGCCAGCTTTTGCAGGGCCTTGAGCCAGAAAAAGCTTATTTCTTTAAGATAGAATCTTCTAATATAAACGGCCAGACCTTAACAGATGACAACAAAGGCCAGCTTTATTCCTTCACAACCAAGGATGTTACTCCGCCGATAAAAGTCCAGGGACTTATCATTGCAGCTAAAACAAAGAACTCTATAAAAATATCATGGCAGCCTTCTCAGGCTGATGATCTTAACCACTACAACGTTTACAGGAACCAGAAGTTGGTAGCAAGCGTTAAAGATACAGCATTTACAGATATTAGCCTTAATCCAGGCACACAATACTCCTATAAAGTCTCTGCTGCAGACAATTCAGGAAATGAAGGATCTCAGTCAGACACAATAATAGCAGACACTGATTCTCTTGATCTTGCTGCGCCGGAAATAAGCAATGTTAATGTTGCTGATATCAAAGACACAACTGCAACCCTATCATGGGCAACCAATGAGAACAGCACATCTATAGTATTTTTCGGTCAGGACATATTATCAGGGAAAGAGGAGATAAATAATTTGGTAATAAACCACACTGTTGTTTTAGGCAATCTCCAAAGAGGTATTGTTTATAGGTTTATAGCAAGTTCGTGCGACAAAGAAGGCAATTGTGCTAACTCATCAAAATCAAATTTTGAGGCAGGATATGACCTAAAGGCCCCGGGGCTTAATGTCACGGTACCAAAATTTGTAAATAAAAATGTTATATCAATATCAGGCTCAACAGAGTCTTTCTCATCCGTCAAGCTTTTTGTGAATGACTTAAACCTGCCTATGCGGGCTTTGGGCAGCAAGGAAACTCCGAAAGGAACTTTTGAATTCCTGAACGTGCAGCTTCAGAAAGAGAATGTGATAAAGCTTATTGCTGCAGATAATGCAGGAAACAAGAATGAAACCGTTTTTAGGGTAAGTGTAGACACAGAAGATCCTGTTGTGGTGATTGATCAGATTCCAAGCATCACATCAAAAAAGAATCTTACCATTGTAGGAACTGTAGACGAGCCTGTATTGATAAATGTCTTCTTGAGATCAGGCTCAAAAGAAAGGCCCGATAAGATCATAGGCCTAAAGGCAGGTTCTGGCAACGGTTCAATTATCTTGGAATGGAACGAGACAAAAGACAAGGATTTCAGCCATTACATAATTTACAGGAAAGATATTGGGCCAATAGCAACCGCGCAGCCAAGCTCATATAATTCCTATACGGATTTATTAGTAAATAAAGGCCAGGAATACTCCTACTGGGTTACCATAGTGGACAAATTCGGAAAAGAAAGCGATAAATCGGAAATAGTGGCTGGAAAACCAATATCTGGAAGGGAAGACATACCAAAGCCAATGCCAATACAAACGCTCATTATTGAAAAGCCCCAGTTTAACATTAGCGCAAACACAACTTTCTCAGAGTCGCTGAAGCTGGAAAAGGATGGTGTATATACGCTGACAATAGAGGTTCTCGATAGGGCATCCAACAGGGTTGTAATAGAAAGGATAGTTGTAGTAGATACAAAAAAGCCCGACATAAGCATTATTAATCCGCCTTCAGGCACGATGATTTTTGAGAGCTATGCAAATGAGATGGACATAAAGGGGCTTACAGAGCCGAATGCCAAAGTGTATTTGTTTATAGAAAGAACGCCCCTTGGCCCGTTAAACACATCCTTTGATGTGTCTGGCTTGCCTGGCAAGATAGAGAATATTCCGGAATCAAAACTTCAGGCTGACTGCGCGCTAAAAATTGGCGGAAAAAATTTCTGCCAGGAATCGGCTGACGTTTCCACAACCGCAGATGGTAACGGAAATTTTGAGTTTGATAATGTCGATTTGACAAAGATAGTCAGCGGGAGTTTCCAGGCAGAAGAGATTCCAGGAACGCAGCTTATAAATGATCTAACATTTGATGGGACGCAAACATCAAGGCTTATTTTTATAGCTACTGATCTTGCTGGGTTGAGAAATGCAAAAGAGCATAAAGTAAGGGTTGGCACATGCTGGTCAGGCAACCAGAGCTGGGATTTGATACCTCTGACAGAATTCCAGAGCCCGACGCTGATAAGCCCGCAAAGATTGGCTGAGAACAAGGAGTCAATCTATTTCTTTTTTAACTATACCTACATAGGAAGAGGGACAAACGCCAAGATAGAGCAGAATGGCGTCAGCATACAGAAGGCATGCTCAGGAACAGAAGTGCTTGGAGACAAGAGATTTAACGTAAGCTGCAAGATAATGCCGCCAGGAGTTTTTGGCACAGCTGTTAATCCTGAAGGCAAAGTCACCTATAGCCAGGCAAAGCTTGACAGAATAGAAGGCATGGACAGATTTTTAGAAAATGACTGGAAAGCTTTCTTCAAATCCGCAAGCAATGAGCTTACTTTCCCCATGAAAATAAGGATAAGCTACAAGCATACTGTTGATGGCAAAGAGATTACAGAAACGCAGACAACATGCCAGGAAGTTACTTATGTACTTGACAACAGCCTGATAGACCCAAGGCGTGTGCTTTCCGACTGGCTGCTCTATGACTTGGTTGATTTCCTCCAGAGTTCGATAAACACTATCAATGATATTAACCAGCAGCTCAACAAAGTAGTTGAGGTAGTGACTATTGGCTGCGTATCAAGCTTTGCTTTGAGGATACCTGTGCAATTCTACAGGAGGCTTATAACATTTAGCGAGGAAAAAATGTTCCAGCTTAGGGATATAAGCAATTATTTCATCACTGGCTCGGATCTTATAAAATTCAATGTGAAAAATGACCAGGACCAGGAGTATTGCAACGCTGTCGCGAAAAATATTAAAAAAGACTACAAGCTTGGCTCAGAAAAAAATTCCCTTTTCGGCTTAAAGTTGAAATACTTCAGCGATAAGGACTTGAAAAGATGCTTTCCGGATGTTGCGGGCGTATGGGATACTGAAGCAGCATTATATAAGGCTTATAGGTATACTTGCGACAGGATATTTGGCCACCAGGCGCCATCAAGATGGACAGAAAGTCTGGATGACGAAAAAATATACCAAAGGGTATTGGAAGGCAACCAATGCACTAACGATCAAAGTGTTTATGGCAGGCCTCTGCAGGCAGTTAATTGCAGGGATGTTGCAAGGCAGTTCTTGATAGAGGAAAGTTTCTTCAATATAGACAGCATCTGTTTTGTTATTTCAATTAGCAACACAGAAAGGAGGGAAAGAGGCAACCAGTTGTTCCAGTTAGGCAATCCTGCTGATACCGCAACCAATGTTTACGAGATAACAAGGGTCAGAGAAAGAGGCTCTTATGCTGAAACAAAGTATGTTATAAAGCAAACAGAAAAAAGCTACCTTACCAACAGGCCAGAAACATGCGCCCAACTATGCACAGGAAGCGCTCCAGGCTTGCAGAAGGATACTGTTATAATTGATGGCAAAACGTATGATGCCTATCCGGAAAAACAGGGAAAAAAGAAGCCCGGAGAAACCACAGATCCGAACAAAGAAGTAGTAGCTGCATGCGTTACCGCTGCCCAATGCGACGAGTGGGATAAGCAAAAAGGGGATGTTCTATTCAAAGATAAAAAGATAGAGATAAATTCCGTAAAAAAACAGGGATATACGGAAGGCTGTTTTCCCCCAGCAATCCCCATATCTTCAATAAGCAACAATCCAAAAGAAAGGAAAGAATGCTGCTGCTTGAACACAAAAAGCAAAACAGGGCAGGATGTATACTATCAGTATAATGACCTTAACAGGTACGAAAATGATAAAGATGCAAGAGAAGGTGCATTTGTATCAAAAGCGGGCTTTGAGGCTCCTGAGAATTTTGCGGATATGGAATGGAGCTATAGGTACTGGAAAGAGGGATATATCACTTTATCAAAAGATGAGCAATCAGGCAGGAGTATACAGCATGTAAAGTACAATCCTAACAGGTATATAGAAGGCAGGGATTTTCCCGCTTGCTTCGGCCAGAATAATTATCTTTATGATGGATTCAGCCCAAATGAAGGGGAAGCAGGAAAGCTTGTCATGATAGACTCCAGGCAGCAGTTCGAAAGCGCATTCTTCTGCGCAAACATCGCTGGCATACGGAACAGGCTTGTCCTATTAAATAATATGCAGGTTGCCCTTTCAAGATGCCTGATAGATATCAGGGCGACAGGGACTTCAGATGCTGCAGCCTGCAAAGAGTTCTTTACAAGGTATGTGTGCTCAACGGTGTGGGATGTAATAAACTTCGCCCAGAACCTTTTTTCAAATTCATGCACTTCATCGCCTTCAGGAATTGCCCAGGAGGAAGACGATTATGCTGCTGCGGTAAGCGCCGGCTTTAAGAGCGCAACCCAGACAATAACTGACGCGCAATCTGAGATTGCAAGCGAATACGGCAATGTGCAGCTGAATAACCTGCTTGGAACAGGCGCAGGAGAAATTGCAAGGAAAGTCTGCTTGGCAGCATTTGGCTATGATTGGGACTTCAGCCTTCAAAAAATAGTAGATGCAGCATATTCACAGTCCTTTGAGAGCCTTGTACAAAAAACAACCGGAAGCAGAGAGTACCTGACAATAGATCCTACAAACGGCCAGGCAAGATATGATTACAGGACCTCATGGATAATAAACCCAGGATGCGAAATAGAAAGCTATAAGGTAGACCTTGCATGCATAAGCAGGAATGAGCTGAATAAGGAAGGCGCTTTCATAGACCCATTGTCTTCTGTCGGAATACCTTCAAGAGGGATAAGATGCGATGCTGTTAAAAGCCCTGATGGAAATAATTGCGACTGCTTAAACCAAGACAAAGAGCAGATCAAGACATTTTTTACATCAAGAGGCAAGCTGCAGCAAAACAAGCTTGTTCAGCAGGCTCATGATGAGATTATATCTTCCCAGTATAGGTATGATCATCTTAAATTCACCTTGAGACCAAGCGGCAAGCTGAAAGGAAGCTTGAAAAGCACCTGCTTCCCGCCAGGACATGAAGATGGTATATTTTATTTCCCATTGGTTGATAAGACTGCAAGGGACATAGCTGCATGCAAGCTGGAGCCAGTATCTGGTGTTTTCCAGTGCACCGGGGCTTTGGACTTCTGGAGCAAAAAAGGCCTGGCAAATATAGTTGATGTGACAATAAACGGTGAAAAGGCAAAGGATAATTCATTTACGGTCTTTAGGGGAGAGCCGCTGTTATTTACTCCAACAGTATTCAAAACGCCTGGATCTCCAAACAAATGCCTGGTTATAGATCTTGAGAAACAGGGAGTTGGCTTGGCTTCGCATGTTGAAACAATAAACATTGACGGCACTTACCAGTATTCTCCAGTAACGCTTGACCAGAATGTGCAGCCTGTGCAGAACTTAAGAAGTTTGCCGCCAACGGGATTCGACGGATGTGAATCAACAGATACTAAACCTTGTCCGGAAATTGTATCAAGGCAAAGGCCAACTATTAATGTGTTGCAGAGAGGAAACACCCAGGAGGTTATATTATCAATTAAATTTATTGATGGAACATCAGTTGATGGTAGAATAAGCACAGATGATAAGAGCGTTGATAGCATGGAATTAAGGGTTTTTGATGGTGAATCAGATTTAAGGGTATTGGGAAAAAATGAGAATGGAAAAAGCTGGTTTGATGAGAGCAGGAAAAAGCCGGTTATCAATCTGCCGCAGCATAGCTTAAATTTGGAAATAAGCAATGTGCCTTTTGCATCTGGGGTTAAATCAGTTAATTATAGGCAGATAATACCTTCAATCAGCGATTCAGCCACACTCAACAACCAAAGCATAGCATCAAATATATGGCGATTAAAGTTAAGGCTGTTTGAGGCAGAGGATAATACATTCCTATGCAGCAGGTATAATGCTGCTGAATTAGTGCAGTACCAGGGAGAGAAGCAGGAAAAAACTTATACAATAAAAGTTGAAGCGCAAAGGCAGGACGCAGATGCTCCAAGAGTAGCAGTAAGCTTTGACAGGGAGAATATCAAGCCATCCGGAGAAACAGTAAAACTGACTGTTGACGTTACTGATGAAACAAAAGTTGGAAATATTAATTTTGACCTGTCAAAGCCAGGAGGACCAAGATCAAATTGGCGTGAGGTTAATGATGACGTTAAGAATCTGTGCGCAACAAGCGCTCTGCAGGGCAGCGGAGACAGAAAAGTTTGTTCAATAGATGTTGATGGCAGCAGGCTTGGCGCAGATAAATCCGGAACATACAAGGTTACCGTAACAGCATATGACGAGGACAGGATATCCCATTCCACGACAAAAGAAGCAACAATTGAGGTCTTATGCGGCCCATCAGATGACAATTCCTATGGCATTTGCATGCAAGCTGGAAGGTGCGGAAATGTCCTGAAAGAAATATCCGCATGCCAGCAGGGATTTGAATGCTGCAGAAGTGTGCAGGGTTAGTAAAATGCATTCTAAGCCGCAAAATAGGCAATTGCAAAAGCCGCTTAAAGAGGCATTTTTTTTAATCAAAAAAAACAAAAGGATTTTTTTTTTGATTTTTCTGCTGCAGCTGATATTTTTCCTGATTGTTATAATTGCAGGCATCAATTATATCCCGAAAATAGTTGAAAATGCAAAAAATATGCTGGACTATTCAGAAAAACTCGGCATAAATGCGGAAAATTTAGGACTAGACATATTGCAGCAGAAGAACACATTTGAAGAAGACCAAGTGATGATAAGCAGGAATTATGACTCAATCAGGAAAAATTTGTATTATTTGTTATCTTACATTTTTTTGGCATTTGCAGTTGTGAATGGCCTGGCATGGTATTTTGCCTCAAATATCTCAGAAAAAAAGAAAAAGATGTTTTCATTGAAAAATATTTTAATTTATCTGTTAAAATTCTTTGTGTTATCTGCAGTACTTGGCATATTTTTGTGCTTGCTTGCTTATTCAATAATAAAAGTTTTTTTAAGCGGATACGTTTCTGTTAATCCAATAAATTTCCTGGTTTTGCTGTTGGGCTCTGTGTTGATGATTTATTTCATTTACATTGGAATCCCATTGCTTAATTTTATTAGGCTCAAAGATCTGCCAAAAAAAATATTGTTGTTGGGAATAAAAAGATTTGTCCAGTTAATGGGTTCGTATCTATTGGTTATAATTTTTATTGCAGCATCGTTGCTGCTTATATCATATTTGGTAGAGTTAAATCTGTTGCTGTTGTTAATTGCTGTTTTATTTTCTGTTTCTGTATTTGCCTGGGCTAAAATTTACTTTTCAGCTACAGTCGAGAAATTAAGCGGCCTTTGATTCCGTCTGTGGAGTATTGTCGTTTGCAGGCTCTGCATTATCTGCAGCTTCACCTGATTTTGTTGTATCATAAATTTTGCTCGGGCTGTTTTTTCTCGTATCTTCGCCGCCTGAATCGCTTATTATGCCTTCCAAACCATTTTCTCCTGAATTGGCTTCTTTAGCATCACTGCCCCCGATATTGCTGTCATTATTTCCGCTATATTCGCTGACTTTATCCCTTGCATAAGCAACTGCTTCATCGCCTTCAAGCCCCATTGCTTCTGCCTCTTCCAAAGCTTCGTCTGCTATTGCCTCAAGCCTGCTTAATAATGAGCCTTTTCCGCCAAATTGGCGTGCCGTAGCGTGCCAGTGCCTTGATAATATTTCATTTATGCTTCCTTTGATTGTTCCCTGCTTTAAAGCAGCTCTTTTGGCATTCATCCTGCCGTGCATAGATCTTATGTTGTATTCAGAGGTATTTTCAGGCAATCCTTCTCTTTCATAAAGATGCGCCAACTCATGTTCTATAACATTTGATACATACTCTTCGACAAAATGCTGCGCTGCTGCTCCCCTGTAGCCTTGGGCATATGCCAGCTTCCATGCCTCAGATTCTAGATTAGCTGCCAGGGCTATAAATTTTCTCTGGACAGTCGCTCCATGCAAATGCTTTCCAATCAAATGTGTGGATCCTATTCCCTTAAGCTCCCTGTTCTCGGTATATCCTTCTGAGTCCAATGAAGCTTTCCATTCCATGCTTCTGTCAGTGAAAGGAACATATCCTATGCCCGGAACATAATTAGGCCTTTCTGAAAGCAGGTATTTTCCGAATAAGGTCTCTGCAGCTGCAGCCGCGCTAACTGCCTTTCCGAAATCATTGATTTTTATGCTGCCATATATTATCATGTCTCTTAAAGGAAGGTCTACATTAGTCATCGAAGGATCTTTGTATTCCCTGAATTCCTGCGGCCCGATTACAACAAATCCGCCTGAACCATTTTTTTGCTCTGTCGTCAGAACAGGGCTTCCAGCTAGCCATGGAACAAAATATTCTGCCTTATCATCCCAATAAGGTGTATGGCCAAAATATTGCAAATCCTGCTTATCAGCTTCCGTGTCCCTGTAAGCTGTAACTACTCTTAGCTTTGAATTATCATTTGCAACAGGGTAATAATGCAGATTATGTGCCATTATAGCATCAAAAGTAGGCCCAGTAGACTTATGGTTCCAGTAAAACGTAGGACCCCAGGAACCTTTACTGGCATTTGTATTTTCCGGCCCTACAGAAGCTACAGAGTGAGAACTACTTGGGCCATCGTAGAAAGTCGCAGTTTTATGGCTGAGCTTTGTTGCATAGTTAGATTGTCTAGGTAATGTCATTTTTTCACACCAAATAGTTTCCTAATATTTTTTAACTATTAGGTAGTAGTAAAACTAGTATATAAAGCTTTCGGTTTTGATTATGCTATTGATCTTCTAATTTTTGCAGGAAATTGCTTGTCTTGATTCTTTGCTGTAAAATTATATTTTCCTGGACATAAGAATTACCTTATTGCTGTCAAAATCGAGAAATTCCTGCGAGTGTAATATGTTATAAGTGTATTTGTAAGCAAATTCTCTCAAAATCTCTATTTTTGCATTTATAATATCATCAATGCGCTCTGACGCTTTTTTTACATTAGCTAAATCATTCTCTTTAATCTCCTTGGCAATCCTGGGTATGTGCTCCGATAAATCAAGAGTAAAACTCAATATTGAATTATAAACCCGGCCTAATTTTATCAAAAGGACCTTGTGAAGAGTATTCCTTATTTTTGCGTTTATAAGGGCCTTGTAAATCATCTCTGCTCTTCTTTTATGCTGAACAACATCCATAATCTCATCTTTTGTATGCTTTTTCTTTGAATTGAATCTTTTCGCATATTCACTTACTGCCTTATAATGCTTACTTGCAATATAAAGAAGTTTTTTATAAATCTCTCTGTGAACATTTTCATCTTTTATCCTTGACTTGATTCTTTTGCTCAGCAATTTTTTGTCATTAAGCATCTCCCTGGTTAAAGAATCATGTATCTGCTTGTTTAGGCTATAAAGCCTTATCAGCAAAAAAAGCATCCTGTTTGCATTCGTGCTTGTGGATTTAGCAGCTAGATGGTTGATATGGTCTATGATGAGTTTCTCCTTGCCAAGATGCGAAATTTCTCTTTCAACCCTTTTGTTGATTTTTTCATTGATATAAATATCGCTGGCTTCCATGCTTGTCTCCAGCGACTTCATAAAGCTGTCATTTAGTTTAGAAATTTTTTTAAATTTGATTTATACCACCATAAAAATTTTAAGTAGAGTAATTTTCTGCTGCGCTTTTAACTTTTGATAAGTTCTCAAGAAATCTGCCTGGATCGCTCAGAGCCTTAACATAATCAGTGGCATCCGGTCCAAGCAGTTTAGTCAGTTTTTTCCATGCCTTTATCCTGCTTTCCGGGTCTAAAGATTCTACCCTTTGCAGGGATGCTGAAAGGTGAGCAGTTGTGTATTGCTGCTGGAATGCCTGGCTCACATAGCTATTAGCCTCGCTTATATCTCCTCTTCCAAGAGCTTTGGCAAACGGATCGTAAAGTTGGCCAAGAATGTTTTTTAAGCGGTGAGCAAGTATTTTTTTATTTCCGTTTCCCTGCTCTCCAATAGCAGTATAAAGCTCTATTGCATAGTCCTCAATCCGATCTATTAAATCCGGTCCCTGAACCTTAGATTTGTATGATTTATTCGCCCTTACTGCCTCAGTAGCCGTCTGTATTTCTTCCCTCGTTGCTTCCCATGCCTTTCTTGGCTGGGTATGCTCGTCTAATTCTTGCACTAATTTCTCCTCCAATCCTTCTTCATCTTCGCCTAATTCTTTGCGCATTGTTGCCAATAGCTCAAGCTTTAAATTTGAATATAAACCTTTCGGTAAAAAAGACAAAAAAGAAGATAAAAATTAATAGAAAACGCTTTTATTTTGTTTTATAGTCAGCTGCTATTGTCCTGACTTGGACTAATCTTTGAAGATAGCCAATTGGATCCCTAACAATTAGCATAGGGTTATTGGCTCCGAAAGGCTCAAATACTTTTATAGCCAAATTAGCAAATTGAGTTTGTTGATTTGTGTCCAATTCGTGGAATCTATCATTAACTCCCCCATAGTCTGCCATTTTGTAATTGCCAAGAAGCGCATCTTTAGACAATTTCAACATTTCTTCCATATCGCCTTTGCTTATAGCCTTTTTAAAAGCTTCGAGGCTTCTTCCCAGCATGTTCCTAAATTGATTAGCATATTGGGAGGTATTTGTAAAGCTGAATCCAGCTCCTTTAAGGTATGTTTCAGCAAAGCTATCAAATTTATTAATTATATCTACTCCTTTTACCCCTACTTTTGCATGCATATAAGTAGTATTAGTTCTTATACTATCAGCTGCTAGATTATGCTTGCCAATAGCATTTTCCATTTCATCATCTGGTATTGCTATGGAATTTGCTGTTTGCCAAAGATTATTTACAACATCATCAACTGTTGGGTTTGATTTTGCCATTTTATGTTTCACCACCTAAAATTATATTTGATATTAATATATAAGCGTATATGTAACTACTGAGTAAAAGTCACTAATATATAAACTTTGCGTTTTTGTGTAGCAGTTGTCTTTTCCCATAAAAATTTCCCCTCAAGCCAAAAGCTTGAGTTCATGGTAAAACTCAAGAATAAAAGAAGGCTAGGATGGGCATTAAAACAATACAAAAAGGAAAAATCAAAACAAACAGATT
>Ga0209541_10010575_pt1 | contig 14674 bp, 13 predicted proteins | sample RifCSPlowO2_01_FD_184027 | JGI IMG/M metagenome (GOLD analysis project Ga0209541, IMG submission 184027) | Groundwater microbial communities from Rifle, Colorado - Rifle CSP2_plank lowO2_0.1 (SPAdes) (version 2) | ecosystem: Environmental > Aquatic > Deep subsurface > Groundwater | place... | reverse complement strand
AGTCTATCTCAGACCGCCTTTCACTTTTTAAATAGATGCGCTATAATCATAAAGTATTTTAATTTAAAACTATGTCCCGTTATAAATTTTAGCGGGACAAAAAATCTTAATTTATAACGGGATATGCCAAAAATTTCTAAACGTGCTAATAATGTTATTGCTTCACCAATCAGAAAATTTCTGCCTCTGATGCTTCAGGCTGAAAAAAGAGGAATTAAGGTTTTTAAAACCAATGTCGGCGACCCGGACATTCCGACTCCGCCAGTGATTTTACAAACCATCAAAAAATATAATGGCAAAAGTCTAGGTTATGCTCCATCGCCTGGTATTAAAGAACATACTGAAGCCTGGATTAAATACTACCAAGGCCTTGGTATCAAGTTAAAACCAGAAAATATTGTGCCGACTGTCGGCGGCGCTGAAGCAATCCTGTTAGCGATGACGACGGTAGCTGATGCAGGCGACGAGATAATTGTGTTCGAACCGCTTTATACCAGCTATAAAGGCTTTGCCGCGATGATTAATATCAAACTAGTGCCAGTAACTTTAAAAGTAGAAAATAATTTTGCCCTCCCATCTGAAGCTGAAATTATTAAAAAAATTACCAAAAAAACTAAGGCTTTGGTTTTAATTAGTCCCAATAATCCGACCGGCACTGCCTGGACTAAAAAAGAATTAGACGCTTTGGTCAAAATCGCTAATAAATATGATCTATTTATTATTTCAGACGAAACTTATAGCGACATCGTTTTCGAGGGTCGGCCAATCAGCCTGCTGAAATTTACAAAAGTTAAAAACAAAGTAATTGTTGTTGATAGTGTTTCAAAAAAATTTTCCTGTCCCGGCGCTCGAATCGGCTGCGTCGCCAGCTTCAACAAAGAAGTAATGTGGTCAATCTTAAAATTTGCCATGGTCAGGCTTTCCGCGCCAACCCTTGAACAATTGGGGTTAATTCCGATGCTGAAAAATTCTAAGCCTTATACTAGAAAAATTACGGCTGAATATAAAAGGCGAAGAAACGTCGTTTATTCCGCTTTAAAAAAAATGCCGGGCGTAGTCTGCCGCCAACCGCAGGGTGCTTTTTACATTATAGTCAAACTCCCGGTTAAAAATGCTGAAGACTTTGTAAAATTCATGTTGACTAAATTCCAATACCAAGGTAAAACTATTATGGTAACCCCGGCTGAAGATTTTTATGTAACCAAGGGCTTGGGTAGAAATGAAATTAGAATTGCTTATGTCTTAAATACCAAAGCTTTGAAAGAAGCAATGATGGTGTTAGAAAAAGGTTTAGGAGCTTATTCAGGTAGCTAATTCTATTTTGACAGTAAAGAAATATGACCATAAAAAAATTAAATAATCTAGACGACGATAATTAAAGACTTCTGCAAAATTTTGCAGAAGTCTACTTGAGGCTATTAAGCCTCATTTATTTAAAAAAGTATGAGAAAAATTCCAGCCACTATGGCCACCCAACATCCAGACAACGCCTGCGCGCCGTATTGGGAGAAAAACGGTGATGGCTTTGTCTCGACTTATGAAGAAGTCCAAGAATGCTATTCCACCTTCAAAGATTTAGATTGTGAGGAATTTATGTGGGACTGGGAAGGTAAATACGTTGATGAAGCCGTGGTTGATAAAATGTTTCATAGTTACTACGACTATTTCAAAAAACATCAGTTGGGCAAAGACAAATTCTTAACTTTTAGAATTCCAAATGTTTGGCATGAAAAAGGCTATGGGCTAGCGAGAGCTTTAATGGGTATTTTAACGGCTGAAAGTTTTGCTCGGGATTTAAATTTTCATACCCCACCGCTTTTCGAAGTAATTCTACCAATGACAGATAAGGCAGAAAATATCATCTATATCCAAAAAACCTTCACCAAGTTAGCAACCTTTAAGTGTAAATTATTTAAAGACCAATGCCGGTTTAACTATCTAAATGTCCTGCCGCTTTTGGAAGGAGTTGATGATTTGATTAACTGCCGAAAATTGCTCGACCGGTATTTAGTGTTGCATAAAAAAGAATACAAAACCAAGCCGGAATATCTGCGGCTTCATATTGCCAGAAGTGATCCGGCCTTGAATTCAGGTGTGGTAGCAGCAGTAGTGGCTGGCAAAATCGCCCTCTCTGAATACTACCGCTTTGGCCAAGATAATAAAATAAAAATTTTTCCAGCGATTGGGGTTGGCACTTTACCTTTCCGCGGTAGCCTTTCGCCTGAACGAATTGACGATTTTCTTAAAGAATATTCAGGCATGAGAACCGTTTACATCCAGTCCGCCTTCCGCTATGATTTTCCCCTGCCGAAAGTTAAAACTGCCATCAAAAAACTCAACGCCAAACTGCAAAAAACGCCAATAAAAATTTACAGTAAAAAAGAGATCCAGGAAGCCGCCGAAATTTGTAAAATCTTTGGACCAATATACCGCGAAACAGTTGAGCCACTGGCTAATACAATTAATCTATTATCAAAACAGGTGCCTTCACGGCGGGAAAGAAAACTACATATTGGTCTTTTTGGCTATTCGCGTGGGATTGGTAAAAAACGTCTGCCGCGCGCCATTCCGTTTACTGCTGTTCTATACTCACTAGGTATACCGCCAGAACTAATCGGCACTGGCCGCGGCCTGGAGCAACTTAAAGAGAAGGGAATTGAAATTGAAAAATATTATCTTAATTTCAAAAAGGATATCAGCTGGGCTGGCCGGTATTTAAATCAGGAAAACTTAAACCAACTGGCAAGAACTAAGAAAGTTTGGCGCGATATCCAAAAAGATGTTGAACTGATAGAAAAATACCTAAAAGTAAGGCTCGGCCCTAAAAAAAATTCAGATTTTATTCATCGCAATATTACTTCCAATGTCTTTTACCTTTGGAAGGCTAGAAAACCAATCGTTAAAGAAATTATTGAGGGTGGAAAAATCAGAAAGAGTTTAGGGTAACAAAAAACAGCCTCTCGGCTTTTTTAAAAAAATAAATCCTTCCGCCTTATCCTTTACTAATAAGGTTAATTGGTTTTTTAAAGTATTTTAGCAATCAAGACTCCAGGTGCTGATTAAGCGACCGCAACAAAACCTCATTCATCTCTTCCATTAACAATAAGTCGTGAAGCACGGCTTTAACTTTTGGATTACTGACACCTTTAGCCATCTGTCGGTAATGATCCTGAAGTTTAATCTCTGCCTCAATTGCTTTTTTAGCTTCAGCCACAAGGTTTTCCGGCATAACCCCTCCTTTAAATTATTTTTAGAGGTAATATTAATAATAGCTTCGTTTTAATTGATTAGTCAATAACTAATTTTGTTAAAAATTTTGACTTATTCACTGATTTATAACAAAATAGAAACAGGCTTTCCACAAGTTATTAAGAGATAGTTAAAATATTCAGATAGTAAGATGTTAAAAGCCAGAAGGCAAAGGACATTTAGTATCTTATTATCTTAACTACCTTACCATCTTGAAATATGCTTTATCCTAACTTACGCCGTGAAAAAAAATTAATCAAAAAGGGTGTTAAATATATTGCTGGCGTTGATGAGGCTGGTCGAGGGGCTTGGGCCGGGCCGATTGTAGCCGCAGCAGTAATTCTAGATCATCGTAAAAAAATCAAAGGTATAAAAGACTCAAAACTCTTAAGGTCGCCTGACCGAAAAAGGCTATTTGAAGAAATTGCTGGTTCAGCCGTTGCTTGGGCAATTGGCGTTGTTAGCCATGATATTATTGATAAAATCGGCATTAATCAAGCTAACGTCTTGGCGATGCAACAAGCTATCCAGAATCTTTCAGTTAAACCTAACCATATTTTGGCTGATGGTTTTTGTTTTAAAGAGATTAATACTCCTTGCCATAATATCATTGACGGCGACCATAAAGTAACTTCAATTTCAGCGGCTTCAATTATAGCCAAAGTCAAAAGAGATGAACTGATGGATCAATTAGATGAGATTTATCCGGCTTACGGCTTTAAACATCATAAAGGCTACGGTACCGAACACCACCACCACATGCTGATGGAGTACGGCGTTTGCGACATCCACCGTAAAACATTTGAACCAATAAAGTTTTTACTTGAGATTAGCCGAAAATGAATCAGGAATTAGGAATTATGAATCATGGACTCCTACCCCCTAATTTTTAATTCATGATTCATGATTCATGATTCAGATTTACATTTTGCTCTATTAAGACTATAATACCAATAGTTAATGGCTAATTGTTAGAATATATGATATATGGTTTACATTTCTGGTGGAAATGAACTTTTAGACCCCGGGGAAATTTTCAGCCACATAAATTTGAAAGCGGGCATGAAAGTCGGGGATCTGGGCTGTGGTGGAGCCGGCCATTTTACTGTTCCAGCTGGCAGAAAAGTAGGGAGCCAAGGATTAGTTTATGCAGTTGATATCTTAAAGTCAGTCCTCCAGTCGGTCGTTAGTCGAGCCAGGCTTGAAGGATTAGGTAACATCAGAACAGTTTGGTCTAATTTAGAAATTGCTGGAGCAACTAGAATCCCGAAGGAAGGCCTAGACATCGCTTTTTTAATCAATATTCTATTCCAATCAAAACAAGATGATAATATTATTGCGGAGGCAGTCAGATTGTTAAAAAAGGAGGGTGAACTTCTAATTATTGACTGGAAATCGTCAGGCAGCTCTTTTGGGCCGCCGGCAGTTGACCGAATAAAGCCAGAAACTATTAAATCAATAGCTAAAAAATTAAATCTAAAACTGATTGATGAATTTGATGCCGGCACTTACCATTACGGTTTAGTCTTTCAAAAACAATAAATACGAATGGATACGAAAATATTATGCGAATTCGTATAACATATTCGTATTAATTCGGATTTAATATGATTGATTATCTCCAATATTTTTTTAATCTAAAACATCTCTTTAATCTTCGGCCAGCCGCTATGCAAACTAGAGCCGTTATTATCCTGGCAATTATTTTTGCCCTTTTTATCGTTGCCGCCATAATCAGCAAATTCTTGACTAGAACCAAAGACTCTCTAAAAGCCAAGGGTTACAAAAAATTTTTCCACTTATTTTCGACAATAGCCGCTTTGGGTTATGTTTATTTATTTTTTGCCTGGCAAGGAGCAATACTATTATCAGCTAGGTTCTGGCTTTTGATTCTTTTGATTATCACAATAGTTTGGACGGTGTTCATCCTAAAATACCTACTAAAAGATGCTCCCCAGAAAAGAAAAGAGATTAACCAAAAAAGACAATTTGAAAAATATATTCCATAACCAATAATAAATAATTCAAGTCAAAATAGCGCTCTAGAAGCGCTTTTTTAATTAATAAAAAGAATCAAAATGTCAAATAATAAAAAAATTGGAAAATCCGGCGAGCGAATTGCCAAATGGTATTTTAAAAATAGGGGTTATCAAATTCTAGAAACTAATTATCATACTCGTCAGGGAGAAATTGATATAATCTGCAAAAAAGATATGGAACTTGTTTTTGTCGAAGTTAAAACTAGAACCAGCACTTCATTCGGCTATCCAGAACAAGCAATTAATGAACAAAAACAAAAACACCTAGCAGAAGCAATTGAAAAATTTGTAAGCGAATATCAAGGCCAAATAGAATTAATTAGAATTGATGCAATTTGTATCCAGTTAAATAGCCATGGTAAAGCATCAATCAAGCATTTCGAAAATATCATCCAAGACACTAACCATAATGATTTTGAAAATTAATACCAAAAACCATTGACCCTAAAAAGAATAAATGTAATAATTAATATGCTAATTTAAAAACTAATTAATAACTAACTAAAATACATGGAGACAACCCAACCAACGGCATCAAAAACTAATATTTGGATGATTATCAGCATCGTTTTAGCAGTCGCTTTAATAGGCGCTTTGGCGACCAAATTGCCGCAGACAGATAATAATGGGGATCAAATGACGGTATTATCAACCGAACAAGCTGGCCAGGAACTGCTTAGCTTTCTTAATGAAATCTACGGACCGCAACTAGGGACAATCACTCTACAAAGTATCACTGAGAAAAACGGCCTTTATGAAGCCACGATTGGTCTGACAGACCCCCAACAGGGGCAGGCGGTAAGCGAAGTGGCTTTCATTACTAAAGATGGCCAGCTCTTCATCCCCCAAGTAATTAATATCCAGGAGGGGCTTAACCAGTTCAGGTCAGTCCAGCAACAAAATCTTCAAACAGCGCCGCCAGGGCCAGTTGAAACCTCCAATTAAATTATATAAAAACGACTGTTTTGCCAAAATTTTGAAATGGTCGTTTTTATATCTTGGCCTGCCTTTTTTCTACCCAGTAGTCTTGACAAGATTTAATCTTTGTTTTATACTGACTTTAGAATTCAGAATGGTTGTTAATGGTAGCCAACGGCTACCATTTTTTGGAAGCAAGAATCAAGAATTAAGAATAAAGAATTTTATACCTTATTAATTCATGACTCTTGATTCTAAATTCTTTATTCTAAACAATATGGATCAAAAATCAGTAGCCGAGGCAGTCGAACAAATCTGCGACGAAAAAGGAATCCCACTAGAATCAGTGATTGAAACAATTGAAGCGGCACTAGCAGCAGCTTATCGTAAAGACTTCGGCGAGAAAAATCAAAATATCAAAGTTGAATTTGACTTAAACACCGGCAAGTCAAAGGTTTTTGATGTGAAAACAGTCGTCGAAGATGTGCCTGAAGAAGAACTTGAAGAAAAAGAGGAAAAATCGACTCCAATTGAAACTCCGGTAAAAAAGGAAGGTAAAAAGGAAGAACTAAAAAATAAAGATGAGGAGACTAAAGAAGGTGAAGGCGAGGAAGAAAAAAAGCGATTTAATCCAAAAACTGATATCCAGCTTAGTGATGCTCAAAAAGTCAAGAAGAGTTACAAAATTGGCGACATTATCAAAACCGAGCTGGAAATACCAGGAGACTTTGGTCGAATGGCAGCCCAAACTGCCAAGCAAGTTATTATCCAAAAACTTCGCGAAACTGAAAGAGAGGCGCTCTATGATGAATTCAAAAACAAGGAAGGTGAAATTATAGTTGGCACCGTTCAAAGAAGGGAAGGCCGACTGGTTCTGGTTGATCTTGGCCGGCTGACAGCCCTTCTGCCGCCTGAAGAGCAGATTGATTCTGAAGATTACAACCCAGGCTCGCACTTAAAAGTTTATATCCTCTCGGTCACTACTACCACCAAAGGTCCGGAAGTAATTGTCTCGCGCTCTCATCCAGAAATTGTCAAAAAATTGTTCGGCCTGGAAATCCCGGAGGTTGCCAATGGCGCAGTTCAAATTAAATCAGTGGCTAGAGAAGCCGGCTCACGTTCAAAGATTGCTGTTTGGACTGACCAGGAAAATATTGATCCGATTGGCTCCTGTATCGGTCAGCGTGGTGCTCGAATTCAAACTATTATCTCCGAGCTTAAAGGGGAAAAAGTTGACATTATAAAATACAGCGACGACTCGGCTGAATTTATTGCTAATGCCCTTTCGCCAGCTAAAATCATAAATATTAAAATCAATGAGGATGGAAGAACCGCTACTGCTACTGTAGTTGAAGAGCAACTCTCTTTAGCGATTGGCAAAGCTGGCCAAAATGTACGACTGGCGGCAAAATTAACTGGTTGGAAAATTGATATTGTCTCAGAAAATAGTAGAAAACCTGCTGAAAACGTAGATAAGGAAAAAGAAGAAGAACCGACAGACAAAGAAAACCAAGAAAAAGTCAGCTCAGAAGAAGAAACAAAGAAAACTGAAATCAAAACTAAAAAGGAGAAAAAATCTACTGAAGACAACTCTCTGGCAAAAGCGGATGAATCCCAAGTAGATACTACTGTCAAAAAAGAAAAGCCTAAAAAACGAGGCCGGCCTAAAAAAACTCAGGCGGAAAAAGAAAAAAATGAAGAATAACCAATTAATTAATTTAATAAATCCAGCACCTTTCGCCTGCCTGCATAGGCGAGGTGAGGGAATATAAGATAAATTTTTTCTTCAAGGATTGATACCTTGGAGAAAGGTGCTGGATAAAATAACTAATCTCTTATGAGTGAAATCTTGTTACTTGGGCTAGTTCTAGGGATAAGTATTTTGGGCCTAATCACCGCTTACCTGCTAGCTAAATGGGTTTTAAAAAAGGATGTTGGCGATGAAGCAATGCAAAAAATTTCTAATGCCATCAAAGAAGGGGCCGAGGCTTTCATGCGCCGACAATTCAAAACCATTATTATCCTCGCTGTTATTGTGGCAGCCGTCCTCTTTATCGGTTATGGTTTCATCCGCCAACACCGCGATTTCGATCCGGTCGGCACCTCCCTGGTCTTTGCCTTTTGGATTGCCTTTTCTTTTATTCTCGGCGCCGCCTGCTCTCTTGTTGCCGGTTACATCGGGATGTGGATCAGCATCCGCGCTAATATCAGAACTGCTTCTGGCACTATTAAAAACGTAAATGAAGGTTTAAGAATCGCCCTAAGAAGCGGCGCAGTCTCCGGCCTGATGGTGGTAGCGATGAGTTTACTGGGAGTAGCCGGACTTTACGCTCTAGTAAAATTAACCACTGAAATCGAACCGGAAAGAATTCCATTTTTAATCGTTGGTTATGGCTTCGGCGCTTCTTTTGTGGCTTTGTTTGCCCAGCTCGGCGGCGGTATCTACACCAAAGCAGCTGACGTTGGTGCTGACCTAGTCGGTAAGGTAGAAGCAGGCATTCCTGAAGATGATCCGAGGAATCCGGCGGTGATCGCTGATTTAGTCGGCGATAACGTTGGTGACTGTGCTGGCCGTGGCGCTGACCTTTTCGAATCAACAGCGGCAGAAAATATTGGGGCCATGATTCTAGCCGCCGTAATGGCTGCTAAAGTCCCCGATGCTAGTCCGCTTTGGATTTTAGGGGTAATGATGTTTCCGCTAATCGCTAGGGCTTTTGGTATCATTGCTTCAATTGCCGGCATTATGATTGTCAAAGTTAAACCAAATGAAGACCCGATGAAAGCTCTAAACCGCGGCTATTATCTGTCCGCCGGTTTGGCGATGGTTGGTTTTGCAATTGCTAGCCGTTGGCTTTTGGGCCATCAATTTGCGCCGAATGCTTGGATTTACTTTTTCATCTGCGGTGTCATTGGCATTCTAGCTTCCATTGCTTTTATTTTCATTACTCAATATTACACTGAATATAAATACCGACCGGTTCTATCGATTGCGCAAGCCAGTAAAACCGGGCCAGCCACCAATATCATTACTGGTATCTCGGTTGGCCTCGAAAGCACTGCCTTACCAATATTAGTAATTTCAATTGCTATTTTGGCTGCCTATTATCTCGGCAAATTGTCTGGATTTCCCGAGGCCGGATTGTTCGGCACAGCGGTAGCCACCATGGGTATGCTTTCCACTGCCGCTTATATTTTAGCAATGGATACTTTCGGCCCGATTGCTGATAATGCCGGCGGTATTGTTGAAATGAGCCAGCAACCAAAAGAAATCCGAGAAAAATCCGATCGACTTGATGCAGTCGGTAACACCACCAAAGCCCTGACCAAAGGTTACGCCATTGGTTCAGCGGCGCTAGCGGCCTTCTTGTTATTTTCAGCTTATCTTGATGAGGTTAGAAATTACGGCTTGAATCTAACTTCAGTTGATATCGCCAAACCAGCCGTCTTTGTTGGCGCATTGCTTGGAGCCATGTTAATCTTTCTTTTTTCTGCTTTGGCAATTAGAGCAGTCGGCCGGGCGGCTTATTATGTCATTAATGATGTTCGGGCTCAATTCAAAGAAAAACCGGGGATTCTCCAAGGAACAGAAAAACCAGATTATGGCCGCTGCGTTGATATCGTAACCAAAGGTGCTTTGAAAGAAATGATAATGCCGGGGTTGCTTGCGGTTTTGATGCCGGTTGCGGTTGGTATAATTTTTAAATATCTCGGCATTGGCGCTGAAGCAGTAGCGGCTTTGTTGATGGTTGGCACCATCACTGGCATTTTGATGGCGACCTTCCTGAATAACGGCGGTGGCGCCTGGGATAATGCTAAAAAATATATTGAGGCTGGAAATTTTGGCGGCAAAGGTTCTGATACTCATAAAGCGGCTGTTGTTGGCGATACTGTTGGCGATCCGTTTAAAGACACGGCTGGGCCATCACTTCATGTCCTGATTAAGTTGCTTTCAACCATTACTTTGGTTTTGGCACCACTGTTTATTTAAAAAGGCCAATGTCCTTGACAAAATTAATTAGACATGCTAAGATATCGGGTCTGATTATTAACCAAAAACTATGATTAATGAAATTAGACCAGAAGAAAATGAATCAGTTGAACCAACTCAAGAACCAACTGAAGCTTCTACTGAAGTAACTGCTGATACTGAAAGTACTCCAGAAGCTACTGAAGAAGAAGTTCAATAATTTAAACCACCCTCGGCCCAGCCGAGGGTGGTTTTTATATATAAAAAATAAAGCGCTCTAAAGTAAGAATTGAACTTCTCACATAGAGCGCAGAAAACTGATGGTGAGGCGAGGACAGTCGCGATAGACAACAATGGTTGAACCAAGCGCACCAATCAGTGATTGGTAAATAGCAAACGGACAATCCCGAAACGGGCACTTGATGGCCTGCTGGCGGGCCGCATAGACGCGACCGATAATCCGATCATCGAAATCATTCAGGCTAGGTACCGCTCCGGCATAGGCAATGTCAACAAAGACAAACCGGCCTTCTTCCAGACAGTTTATGAGAAACTTACTACCAGCTGACATTCCAGTTAAAAGGCCTATCAATATGTTGCCAAAGAAACCCTTGATTGCCTTAGGTGAAGCAATAATGTGATCCGGATGTCCGTCACTACTAATTTCGCAGGTTATCTGCCTACTTTCGAGTTCAGGAGTTAAACTATCCAGGGCTTCTCTTAGGACTTCACTGATGGAGATTGAATTAAGTGGAGAGTCTTTTGGACCAGCTGGACCAAACATGTCCGTAACATCAAGCTGAAGTAGAGACTGCTCAAGTGTAGTAACTTCTTCGGCAATGACATTAGCCGACTCAACAGCCGGGTGGTCGGCTGGAATCTGCTTGAGGAGACGCCGGGCAAATCCGCCGATTGGCTGCAGTCGATTTCTAACCATATCAAAGATGATACTGGTAGCCTGCAAATAAGCCATCAGCCTATTAAGCAGGGTCAGTTGATCAATAAGTTTACCTTCGCTAATAGCCAAGGCGGCGAATTTAGCCAGGGCACAACAGTAATCAATATGTTCCTGCTTGAACGAAAAGTTGGGATCAGTATGATCTAAAATCAAAACGCCGAGGACATCGCCGCCAGAAGTTACCAAAGGCACTTCCAGAATAGCGGTAATTCCATTGTTGGCCAAAAACTCTTTGATGTTAGCTGTCCGTTCATTAGTTTGCGGATTGCTAACCAGTTGGTACTGCCGACTTTCAACTGCAGCTTTGGTTACTGGCCGCTCTTCAAGTGGAAAACTTTTGTCAGTTAGATGTGCTCCCGCCGGAAAACCAGCCTTAATTCGAATAGTGAGGCCTTCATCTTCTAAAAGCCAGATACAAACTCTTGGCTCACCAGTCACTTCGGCGACTAAAGTTGTAATCATATTCAAAAGACTGATAAGACTGTTGGCTTCTCTGGCTGCCAAAGCAACTTTTTTCTTGGATGATGGATTATGTCCGTTCATTTTAAAGAACACCTCCTTTCTAATCTGTTTTTCCCTCCTTATATTTAACCTTACGCTTGGATTTATTCTTTTTCAAGTAGCGACAGGACACTGTCCTGTCGCTACTTGATTGTTTTGGCTAATTTGACTATTTATCCAGCACCCCTCACCTATTTTACTGATTAATCCTTTAATATTTAAGGATTGTTGACAAGAAAAAATTATGAATTTAATAAAAGAGTTTTGAGTAAAATAGGTGAGGGGTGCTGGATTTATTGACAAAAACAAAACCTTTAACTATACTTAGAAAGCGTTTTTAAACGTTTTTTATTACGATTGGCCGAATACCCTATCCCGAGCGAAGTCGAGGGGTGGGGATGAAGGCCGTTTTAAAAAATTACGTCGGCGGAACCGACACCTTGCGTAAAAAACCCGCCCAGATACCCCGCCCTCTCTACCTGAGGTGGTAAAAACAGAAAGGGCGGGGTCGGGTTTATTTTTAATTTACTGTTTATTTATGAAAATTGAATCCAAAAAATTAGAGCGCGGACAAGTTGAACTAACAATCGAACTAACAGTTGATGAATACCAGCCATTCTTAAAAACCGCTGCCCAGATAATCTCGCAAACCACCAAAATCCCCGGCTGGCGGCCAGGCAAAGCCAGTTTTGAGATAGTTAAGCAAAGAGTTGGTGAAACTAAAATTTGGCAAGAAGCCTTAGAGCTGGCAGTGAGAAAAACTTTAATTCAAGCGATTGATCAAGAAAAATTAATCACCATCGGGTCGCCTAAAGTTGATATTATTAAACTCGCTCCTGGCAATCCGGTGATTTACAAGACAACACTTAGCCTCATACCATCTATCAAACTAGCTGACTATTCAAAAATCAAGGTTAAAACTAATCCAGTCACAGTCAAAGAAAAAGAAATTAAAAAGTCTTTAGATAATCTGGGGAAAAGCCGCGCCAAACAGATTTTAGTCAACCGCAAATCTAAAGAAGGCGATAAAATTGAAATTGATTTTGAGAGTTCCTTAGACAAAATTCCAATTGAAAACGGCAACCAGAAAAAGTTTCCATTAGTGATTGGTGAAAAAACTTTTATTCCGGGCTTTGAAGAACAATTAATTGGTCTTAAAAAAGATCAAACCAAAGAATTTCAGCTTAAATTCCCGGAAAATTACCATCAAAAAAACCTGGCTGGCAAATTAGTAGACTTCAAAATCAAGGTGTTAGCGGTCTATCAAATGGAGCTACCTGAACTCAACGACGAATTTGCCAAAAGTTTAGGCGAATTTAAAAGTCTTGAGGAATTAAAGAATAGAATAACTAATGACCTAGAAGCTCGCACCAAAACTAAAGAAAACCAAAGGGTAGAAGAAGAAATAATTGATAAAATAATTGAACAGAGTCAATTTGAAGATATTCCTGATTTATTAATTAACAATGAAACCCAAAAGATGATTGAGGAGTTAGAGCATAATCTCGGCCATCAGGGACTAAAATTTGACGATTACCTGAATCATCTCAAGAAAAAACGAGAGGATTTGCTTTTAGACTTCATGCCGCAAGCAATTAAAAGAGTCAAAAGTGCTTTGGCCCTTCGGGAGATTACTAAAAAAGAAAATATTGCGGTCAATGACCAAGAGATAGAAGAAGAAATTAAACAGACTCTTCAAGTTTACGGTAATGACCCAGAGGTTGAAAAGCAACTTAGAACAACGGACTACAAAAATTACTTGCAAAATATTCTAACTGGTAGAAAAACTCTTGATCACCTAAAGTCTATAATGACTAGATAATTTCTTCTAGCCGAGGCGTGGAAGCCTCGGCTTTGATGGTGAAAAATTCCTACAGGCAAGGCTTCCACGCCTTGCCGTCCACAGCCTATAAGTAATAATTGTCGGCGCCTGCCCGACGTGCCTGACCTAATCGCTATTAGGCAGACTATCTAGAGTCTATAATGACTAAATAAATCCCTGGTTGAAAATCCAGGGTTTTAGTTATCCACTATTAGAAAATCTCTTTACAAAAAAGAGGTTTTTTATTTTTAGGGGAGTGGATAACCTATATTTTGTTGTAAAACAAACGACTTAAAAAATTAGCTAGATTAAGCTAATTTTTACTTAATATTTTGTCATATAAAGACAATTAAATATATAATCTTGACAGACAAGGACATAAAAAGATAAAATATAGCTAGGTTAACCAAAAAAATTATCCCGACACTTGTCCTGAACTTGATTCAGGAAAAATCGGGATTTACGCGTAAAAATGCCTAGCTACCAAATTTTAACACCCCAAGAAGTCGCAGACTTAATGAAGGTAAGCCTTAAAACGGTTTACCGCTGGATTGAATCTGGTAAATTAGGCGCTTCACAGGTCGGCTACAAAACCTACAGGATCTTCGAAGAAGATCTTATTTTATTTATGAGAAAAACCAGGGTCAAAGGTAAAAGACGCTGAAATTTTTAGTTATGGCAAAACCTAAGCAAAATTTAATAGCCATAGCTAAAGCTGCAATTGTTGCAGGAGTCTTTGGTTTATCAATTGCCAGTGCTTTTGGTTGGCTCAAGTCAGACGTCAATGCCGCCACTGGCATCAACAAGCAACTCAACTACCAGGGTAAATTAAATAATTCCTCTGGCATAGCAGTTAGTGATGGCACTTATTACGCTAAGTTTGTGATTTACGATGCCTCTTCAGGGGGGAATTGTCTCTGGACTGCTGTTGGGGCTTGCAATACTTCAGATTACGGGACTACTACGGTTACAACAGTTAACGGGGTCTTCAGTGTGGCTTTGGGTGGGACTGGCCATAATTCCTTAGCCACTTCCTCGATTGACTGGAACACTGATTCTTTGTATCTGGGGGTTACCATCCGAGGTACAGCGGCTTTACCAGTCTACGACAGTGAAATGACCCCACGAAAACAAATTACTGCGGTTGCCTATGCTTTCAACGCAGATGAAATTGACGGGATTCATGCGACGAGTACAGCAGCAGTGGCCAATTATCTTTT
>Ga0209541_10010572_pt1 | contig 14676 bp, 19 predicted proteins | sample RifCSPlowO2_01_FD_184027 | JGI IMG/M metagenome (GOLD analysis project Ga0209541, IMG submission 184027) | Groundwater microbial communities from Rifle, Colorado - Rifle CSP2_plank lowO2_0.1 (SPAdes) (version 2) | ecosystem: Environmental > Aquatic > Deep subsurface > Groundwater | place... | reverse complement strand
GGAGTTTTGATGCACATTCCTTACAGCATAAATGTTCTGCTCGCCCTCTATAACAACGACAGGCCTCTCAAAATTGTTCTTAAGGTTTTTTATCTGCTGCAGCAGCCTGCCGTCAATAATAGAATCAACAAAATCCTCAACACTTTTTACTTCCACCCCGCACCTTGAAGATACAACATAGTCAGCATATTCGAGCCTCTCGAGATTCACAGCTACATTGCCTTCAGCCATCTCCCTTATTATGCCGCTTCCCTTCTCCCTGTAATCCGCAAAAATCTTTAATTTTTCCTCAGAAAATTTTGCAATCGTAACTTCTTTTTTCTCGTGCAGCGAAAGATTTAATTTTCTTCTTATATTCACAAGGTTCCTGTACATCTTTTTTTCCTTGTGATGGGCTACCCACCTGTAAGCCTCGTCCCTTGTGCCATTTGCCATTAAAATCATAACCCTTCCTTTTTCCTGCCTTCCTGTCCTGCCTCTTCTCTGTATGCTCCTTATCGCACTTGGAATCGGCTCGTAAAAAATCACCAAGTCAACCCTTGGAATGTCCAATCCTTCCTCTCCAATTGAAGTTGCAACAAGCACATTGAACATTCCATTTTTGAAATCCTCAATCATCTGCTTCTGCTCCTTCTGGCTCAATCCGGTCTCATTTTTCTTCTGCTGCCCGACAAAAATATTGGACTTTACATTTTGGATTTTATTCAGCTTTTCAACAATGTCAAGAGCATTGTCCCTGTACTGGTTGAAAACCATTATCTTTGCATTGGGATTCTGGCTTATCTCCTTATCAATAATGTTCTGGAGCTCAATGAGCTTTGGGTGCTCAACCTTTTCCTCGTGCAGTATTTTTGTCTTTATCAAGGCTGACTTGAAATTTGAATCAGACATTATGGACTTTATTGCCTTGGTTTTTGAAGTCCTTGATTCAGAAAGCAGCTTTTCAAAATACTTGTTTAGGGCTGCAATGCCCTGAGTTTCTAGCAATTCAAGCGCGTGGTAAATCTTCATGACTTCTGCAAGCAAAGATATTGAGTTCCACATCACAAAATCCTTTTCGCCTGCAGCAATCTTGCCCCGGAGCTCTGCCTGCAGCTGCAGCAAATCAGACTTTGAGACATATTTGACATCAGCTCTTCTCAGAATACCCCACTTCTTGAGTTTTTCAAATCTCTCCTTTAGGAACAGGGTGAGCAGCTTGCTGATATCGCTGAAAACATTAGGCAGGTCAACCTTTACCCAGTCAATCTGCATTTCCTGTATGTAGGGCCTGACATCAGAGTCTTCATCTGTCCTTACTTCAATATCCTCTATGAAAAGGTTTCTGCATACCTCCTGGATTTTTTCCATGTCGCTTCCCGGGGAGGCAGTCATTCCTATTATTCTCGGGTAGCTTGCCAGTTTCATATACTGCCTTGCAACAAAAACATAAGCATAGTCGCCGACTGCTCTATGCGCTTCGTCAACCCCAAGCAGGCAGACTTCTCCAAGGTTTATCCTGCTGCTTATGATGTCATTTTCCAATCCTTGCGGTGTTGAGAAAACAATTTTTGCGCTTTTCCAGAGCTCTGCCCTTTTTTCCGGAGCCACCATTCCTGTGAAGATTGACATTTCATTCTCGCCAATCTCAAAATGCTCTTTGAAAACGCTCATGTACTGATCAATCAAAGGCTTTGTAGGTCCTATGAAAAGAATTTTTGAGTTTGGAAACTGCTTTAGCCTCTGGGCAGCAAGCATAAGGAAAATGTTTGTTTTGCCCATTCCTGTAGGCAGAACAACTAAAGTGTTTTTCTCTGCCGCTGTTGCAAGTATTGTCTGCTGGTACAGCCTTGGCTCAAAGTTCTTAATCATATCAGAAAAGGATATTTTTTGGGTTTATAAGGTTTGTTGAAAGAAAAAATAATTTTATTGAGATATACTAAATCATAGCCTTCTTATAAATGCCCTTCTGCCATCAGAAACAATATGCAAATCTAGATATGAGTTCTCTCCAGTTTGTCTGACTCTTTTATAATGATCACTAACTTCCTCTTCATTCATCACATCTTTAGTATCATGTATAATTGATACTTGTGGCTTGAATAGTTTTGACCTTTGAATATGTTCACCAACGATTTTGGCTAAACTATACTCCAACTCATCACTATCAATAATTTGCACTTTTCTTTTTTTTACTTGTAATTCCGTAAAAAAAGTACCAGAATTAAGATCGTACGAACCATCTTCACCATCAGGATTAAAATTAACTAAACGCTCACCGGCATAATAGAGTGTTACTTTACAATTCATACCATTTTTTGAAGTTGCCCCCCTTACAAATGGAACTTCAATTTCACCATCTTGCAAAGTTCTATCCAAAGTAAATTCTGATTGAGAAAAGTCTCTTGCCCTATGATATTGAAGAAAATAGTTCTTCCCATTATATGTTTGAAATTCCATTATCGGGCAATGATTTGGATCAAATCTTCCCAAATTTCTTACATTTTCATATAACTTCACTAGATTACCTAAATCAGCTTTTAAATTCTCAGGAAGAGGTATAATAAATTCCCGTTCAAGCCGTCCATTCTCAAAAATAGCATAATTCAACAAACTATCCTCCTTTCTATGATAAATTGCGGTTATATGGTACCTATTAGGTATTGCAGAATCAGCAACTACTACCCTATTTATTCCTTCAAGCGCCTCCCAAATTGAAAAAGAGGCAGCATCCTCAAACTCATTTTTGTCCAGACCCACAAAACTGCAGTATTGTGCATGTGTAACTCGGAGACAATCGTCTTTAAATTTAAAATAAGCTTCTTTAATTTACTCTACTGACTTCATCCCCTCTGGGCTAAACACTATATTTTTAAAATCTATTTTAGCTGCCCTAAGAATAATATTAGATAATTGAAAACTATCCAATAAGCCGGAAATACCATCATAGTCCTGAGGATGTTCGCTCCGTAGTAAAATAGCCTTTTTGGATTTTCTTGCCTCTGCTAAAGAATCAAACCTTCTAGGTACTAAAACCCCATTCTGCTCCACATAATCGGCAATTGTTCTCTTTGGCTGTCCTTGTAATCTTTCTGGATTTTGAATGTAATAGTCCATATATAAATGACAATTAATCCAGTTTTATAAATGTTACTATTTAATAGTAAAAATTAAATAATTTTTATATTAATCAAAACTTTATAAGAAAAATAATTCGACATTATCCATAAAAAATCTTTATTTATCCACCTCAACAGTCAAAGTAGCTTTTTTTACCCCAGAAGCAGGCCAATAGCTTATAATTCTTGTTTCATCTTTCATTGTGAATTCCCTTTTTACTGGCTGTTCGCCTTTTAACTTATATTCTATGTTCTCAAAAGGTCCTTTTATGTCCAGCCCGGCAAAGTAAATTGAATCATCCCTGAACTTGAAGTTTATCTTTACTTTGTCGCCAATCTTTGCCTTTATTGTGCTTGGGTAAAAGCCATAGTCATCAGCCTCGATAGTAAATTCACTTGCGCCCGGCTCAACTTTTGGCACATAATCAGACTCAACATTAATGGTTATAAGCTTTGTCACCTTTGGGCTCAAGGAAGAATGGTCGCTTTTGACAAGCTCTGCAACTATTGTGTGCTTTCCGGAAACAACATTCTCAAATGCGATTATCCTGTCTGTTGTAACCTTTCTTTCAGAGTCAAGCCACACATGGAAATGCCCTTCGCCTTCCTTTACAGGAGAGCCGACAGGCACTATATTGAAATTATCTGCGTCAACCTGAACAATAACTTTTGAGCTTTTTATCAAGTCGCCGTCTTTTGGAGAAACAATTGCCAGTACAGGACTTTTCGGCTGCTCAACAACAATTTTCTCAGCAATATTCTCTTTGCCAGCGTCAATTGCAGGAACTTTTGCTGCTGTATCCTGCTGCTGAGGGGCGCATGCAAATATCAAGATAAGCAACGAGACAAGCACGCCAAAAAAATATTTTTTATCCATAAAAGCCACAAAAACAGCTAACACATTCTTATTTATATTTTTTTCGCAGCAAAATAATATTAAAATTTAAAATCTTGTATCCTTCAGAATCTTGTTATCATACAGCTTGTAGCTCAATATCATGCCAAGTATAAACAAGACTATTGACACACGCCTGCTGCCATAATAAACTCCTATTAAATAGCCTATGACAAACCCGATAATAATCATCAGATAAGGAAACTGCATCTTGTCTTTTCTTTCATAGAGCAGCCTTCCAGCAAGCATGCCTGAAAGGAACATTATTATGTAGCTTATTGCCGCGCTTGGGGCTGACAAGGCAATGACAACGCCAATAGCCATAAGCACTAAAAACCAGAATTCCATCCAGTTCTTGTAGTATTGGAACATAAGCATCACTTCGGGCCAAACCAGGCTTTCCTTTCAAAGCTTATATAGTAAGTGAGCCATAAAACAATCCCAACCAAAAGCGAAAGCACCAATGCAAAAAATACAGGTATGCTAATCACCATCAGGATAGTTGCAACTGCAATTGCAGGCAGTGCAAATGCGTAGAGCATCCTGCTCCCAAAATATATCTTGCTGCCGTCAAGAGGAGGAATCGGAATCAGGCACGTGATTGTATAAATCACGTTGAATATTATCGCCTTCTGTATCAGGGGATTGGGGGAAAAGACGCTTAATATTTTCAATAAAATAATCAGCATTAAAGTGGATAAAGGGCCTGCCAAGGCAACCATGGCTTGCCCAAAATAATTTATGCCGTACCTGAAAAACCCCAAGCGGTGCCCTGCAAGGTGGTGTAGCATAAAGCCTGCCGGGATTATAAGGGGCAAACTGCCTTTAGTTATTAATGCGGCAACTAATGATATTATCAGGCCAAAATACCACATTTTGAATTCCAATCTATATCCAATTGCCAGCGCCCAAATGCGCTGCCCGGCATCGTGTACTAATATTGACAAAGCCGCAATCAAAACAGCATTGAAAAAATTGTATATTCCAACTGAAAAAACGAAGGTGCTTCCAGGACCCCATTCATCATAAGAAAAAACAAAAGCCATCACTAATATTGCAATTATCAATCCCCTTAGCTCATGCTGCGTAAACTTGTAATGCATTTTTATTTTATCCATTAAATCGAGTATTTCAGCCATTATGGAATAAATTAGAAATACAATATTTAAATATATCGAAAATCAAAAAATTTTCGGATTTGATGAAAAATTTTCATCAAATATCGGTTAGCCAACAGAAAAGCTGAATCTTATTTCCGGCTCTTTCACAAGCTCCAGGACATCATCAATATGCCCTGCCCCCAATATAACCAGGATTTTTTTGTCCGGAGCGGAATTCATGAGTTTTTTTAGATTTTTTGCAATGACGGCATTTCTTTCTTCAATCAGCACCCTGTGGACATTTGGGTAGCGCTCTTTCAGCTTATCAGTCAATTTCCTTATTACCTTTTTATCAGGAACCGTTGATAAATCAAATTCAAGCTCTTTTTTTCCTGTAAACAATGCTTTCGCGATGTCAGAAATAAAATTCCATTTTTCCTTCCATGTTATTGCTTTCGAAAGCCTTTTCAAAGTGATTTCTATATCCTGGTCTATAAGGGCAATATCTATTTTATCTCTTTTGGCAATTCTGATGGCCTGTCTCATCTCATCTCCCGGGGCAACTCCGACAAGCCTGCCGAGCTTTCTTTCCGCCCATGCCCCAAACAGGGAAAAAAGGAAGCCTTTCAGCCCAATATGCCTTATTGCTTTAAGCTCAATCTTTCCATGGTTTTTGCTCATCAGGGCAGGAAGCCTTTTTGTGTCAAGCTCCAAGGCTATTATACCTGGTTTTTCCTTTTCTATATGGCTTTTTACCTCTTCCAAGCTTTGTTTTGCTATATGGGAGGTGCCTAAAAGCACAAGATTTTTGTACTTCATGAGTTATGAGAAAATGGCAGTTTTTTAATAAGGTTTCCAAAAGATTTATATACTAGCCAGTAGATAAAAGATTCCAGTTTAAAATAAATTTAAATATAGAAAAGGTGATTTAAAATGCTGAAGATGAAAAAGATAAGCGAGACTTATGACATGAGGGTATTTACAGACAATGGAGAGTATTTTGGCGATGTTGAAGAGTCAATACTGACACAAAACAAGGTTTTTGGATGGAGGGTGAGGGCAACAAAGAACTCGTTCTTAAACAAGGTTTTAGGCTCTGCAAAGGGCGTTATTGTTCCCCATCAGCTTGTCAAGTCAATTGGAGACATTATAATAATAAGCAAGGCTGCTGTGCCTTCATACGAAGGCGAGTCAGAGAAAGGGGCCAAAGGAGAGGATTAGAAGGGGTGTTTTCTATGGATTGGCTCGATTGGTTAAATCCCTTCAAGAAAGAACCCCCAGAGCAGCTCAAAGAGAAGATTGTATTTTTTCTATCAGAAGCAAAGTCTTGCATTCAGGTAACTTTACGTTATTTGAATAAAGGCAAACTCAAAAAAGCAATTAAATGGACTAATAATGCTGTAAGTTATTTGAATCTTTGCGAAATAGAAATATCTAAAGCAAACTTACAGAAAGATAGATGCCCTGTCTTATATAATACTATAAAATGGGCAAAAAAATTGCCAGTTAAATTACAGGCAACTTTAATATCCACAGAACGATTTTTTGACCCAAAGAGGAAAGACTATATTAAAGATGCTATTGAAGATGGCAATCAACTTCTTATATTTATAGATATGTCATTAGATGAAATCAATAAAAATTTGTAATGACTGCATTAAATTCTATAGTTTGCTGAATTTTTTTTGGGTTTTAAGCATAAATGTAATTGTATATCAAAAAATCAAAACCCTTGCATTGCAAAAGGCAGTTTTTATTTCCTGTCTCTTTCTTCCAAATATCTCCTATGCGCGCTTACATATCTCCTGATAAACCAATTCAAGAAATCAGTTTCTTGTTTTGAAAGCGCATGATAATATGATTTTCTTTTCTTGTATTCAATTATCAAAAGCGGATAGTCTCCTTTTCTTAGTAAATAAGCAGTAATCAGCCTTCCAACTCTTCCATTGCCGTCTCCAAAAGGATGGATTTTTTCAAATTTGTAATGCGCTCTGGCTGCAAGCTCTACAGGATGCATCATCTTTTTGTTTTTGCTGTACCATTCAAAAAGCTCTTTGATTAGCTTATTGATGTCTTGCCAATCTGGCGCCCCGTAATCACCAACTCTTACAAGATAATCCCTAAATCTGCCTGCAATATCCTGCTTTGTATCTAAAAATATCTCTTTGTGCCATCTTACAATCATATCAGCCGAAATGTCAGATTTTTCATTAATAGCCTTGAAGAATGTCTTGGAATGATTTATGGTTTCCTGAATATCTCTTATAGGCTTGTTCGGGGCTATTTTTCTCTTTATTATTTCCTCTGTCTCGTGCAGTGTTATAGTAGAGCCTTCTATGGCATTTGTATTATAGGTAAAAGAGATTGACAAATCAATCAGGATTTCTTTCTTAATAGATTCTGGATATCTTTTCCACTCTCTCCTGAAATTTTTTTGAATGACATCTAATTTTTTGTATATGCTTTCTTGCAGGCACTTGTGCAAAAATGCCTCTTTTACCTCTTCCAGATTTTTTGGTGTATCTTTCCCTAGATATTTCTCTCTATGGATTACTTTGCCGCCTGACCTAAAAGAATGTGCCAGATAATAATAATTCTTATGTTTAACAACTTGCATATACAAAGAATACAATTACATATATTTATATTTTTGCTTTTTTAAATAAAATGTAATTGTATAGAATAATCAATAACTCAAAACCCTTGCATTGCAGTAAGGGCAGTTCTTTGGTATCTTTGTCTCAATATCAATCCTGAACTTGTAGCCGCATGAAGCGCATTTATGGGCTATTTTGCTTGGTTTTACTCCCTCAATTTCTTTGATATCTTTTATATGAAAAACATCTTCCTTTATCTCCTTATGAATACCCTTGTTTTTGACGCAGTCAGGGCATATAACCATTTTTTCGTCTATATCCATCTTCAAGGAAGAGGCAGGCACTTTATTGCCGCATTTCTTGCATGGAACCATGATTTCCTGCATCAGAAATCACCTTTCATCTTTGCTGCATCTGCTATGATTCTTGCCGTGCTTCCTTTAATAGTTATAGAGCCTGATGAGTCGCAGTAGGGGCATGTTGTTATGCTCAAGTGCTTTGCTCTTTTAAAGCTATACTTGCATTCCTTGCAGAAATACTCCTTCATTGCAGGCTCCTCGTGCTTCTTGGAACCGCTTTTTACAGGCATTTCCTGCTTCTGCACAGGCTTCCTCTCGATGCAGTTCCGGCACATCAATTGCTTGCCATCGGGAGCCATGCGCATCATGCCCATTGCATACTCATTGCCGCACTTGTGGCATTTTATTTTGACATCAGTGTTTTTGTTGATATTCCCACCTTTTTAAATCAAAATTTTTTTAACGGAGTAAATATTTAAATATTATGGTTTATCATCCTGCTTTATACGGCTGTGATCCAGTGGTTAAGATTCGAGCTTCCCAATAAAGGTAGCCCGTTAACATCTGTGGGTTTCGCTTTGCTCAAGCCCACTAACGGAGAAAGCTTGATACCCGGGTTCGAATCCCGGCAGCCGTATTTTTAGAAACCTATTTATACATAAGCGTTAAAGTTGATATTATGGTATGGGGACTATTCCATGAGATAGGAAGGAAGATGATCCACATAACAATCCTTATAGTTCTTATAATCTATAATTTTATCCAAAACAGCTATGGGAAGCAGTTGGCTTTGCTTTTCCTCGTTGCACTGCTTATCCTCTTTTTGATGCTGGAGTACTTCAGGCTGGAGCTTGGGTGGAAAATGCCCTTTTTCTCACAGTTTATACGCCCAAAGGAGCAGAACAGGATGTATGGCGTAATCTATTTCCTGCTGGCAACAATAATCTCGCTTGCAGTGTTTGAATACAAGATAGCCCTTGCTGCACTGCTCATGACAACTTTTGGCGACATGGTAGCGGCCTTGGTAGGCAAGCGATACGGACATACTTTGATATACCGGAACAAGACATGGGCGGGATTCTTGGCGGAGCTTGGGACTAATTTTGCCGTAGGGCTTATAGTGCTCAGCAATATTTATGTCATACTGGGAATGGCATTTGCCGGAACAATAGTGGAAACAATGGTTGACGAGCTCGATGACAACCTGCTTATCCCGATTTTCTCAGGATTTGCGGGGCAGATAATACAATTCAGCCTGTGAAATTTTGAGAGAACATATCCTTTTAATTTTTCAATCCGCTTCGCATTGTCTTGTGCTCGGCGGCAAAGGCAATTTATATCATTTGTTTTTGTTCTAGTTAAGAGCCTATTTGAACGCGAGCGACCTGCTTGCGAGCATGTTCGCAAGCTCACATGCAACAGCGAGCGTTCTCGCACGCAACTAACCACCTCGCCAATAAATTGGTAAATGCAGATGCTGGGAAGCCCTAAAAAATTCCATTGGAATTTTTTGGGCACCAAAAATGCGAAGCATTTTTTAGTGCGACGATAATTATTTTTAATAAAATGTATGTATCAAAATCAACCTATTTTTGCCATTAATTGCTCCTCTTCTATCGGCTCAACCATGCTAAACATCGACTTCAAGCCGGTTTCCAGGGATTTTTCATCGCAGATTTTATGATGGGTATGCGGGAATATAACCCACTTCTTGTCTGTCTCTGAGAACGGATTTACAAAAATGATGTTGAGGAATTTGAATGAAATAAGCATATTCCAGTTCTTCAATACAATATCAAAATTTTCTTTTGAATTCATGGTTACAATGCTGAAATAAAAGCTGTTGTTTACCTTTTGTATTAAAGAATCAATATCCTCAATTTTTGGGGCAATCATGAAGTACTGCTCCCTGTCTTTATATTTTACATACAAGTCAAAGCCGTCTTTTCCGTTTTCAATTTTCTCTATTTTTTTGGATATTATATCCTTGTTTTTTATGTACTTGAGAGTCCAGTCAACCATGAAAGAATGCTCTTTATCCTCCATACCCAAATTTCTGGAATGGTTATTTATAAAATTAGCGGTTATAGATAATATATGAGAATTATAACATACTAATCAATATTCCAACTAATGCTCCAGCAGTAGCATATTGAAAGGGTTTAGTAGAAAGCACTCTAGACAATAAACTTTCTGAAGTAAGGGTGGTATGACCAATTGCAACTTGTTTTTGTTTACTTTTTTCTTCAAATTCTCTAGCACTTTCAACTATCACTTCAAGACCCTTTTGCTGTTCTTTTGGCACTAACGATAATAAGTTTTTTGCCATTTGATAAGGCGGGGCTTCGCCTTCTATGTAGTTGTCATGATACTGACCCAAAATTTTTTTAGCTTCTTCTTTAAGCTCGTCTGGAATACGTTTATAAACCTGCATTGCAGGTTGATAAGCCTCATCTGGGTATTTTGTCATTCTTACCTCTTGGATGCCATAACCAACATTTTAGCCAAAAAAATAACTTAAAAATAAACTTAATCGTTCTCTACCCTCGGAGCAAGAATAAATGAGAGCATTACCTTGTCAACTGTCTTGTACTCAAGCTTTAAAGGATAATCCTTGTTGAACTGTATAATAACATCATCGCTTAATTTTGAGCCGTTTATCATCTTTTTCAGATACTCAATACTGTATTTTGCCTTTATCTTTTCGTCAGAATTAGTGCTTACTTTTGTTGCTTCATCTTCCTTAATCTCAATTCTTGCCTGGTTTAGGTCGCCTTCTGCCAGCAAAGTAAACTTGCCAGGCTCTGCGATGAATGCAACGCTTTCCCCGACAATATCAACATCGGCAATTGCCTCGTTCAGTATGCTTGAAGATGTTTTTATCGTGACCGGAAACTTCAAATCCGGGATTTTCTGCTCTTTTTCCTCCAATTCAATTATCGGCAGGTTAAACGTTCTTGTAGTGTTGCTTTTCAGCTGGATTTGAAGCCTGCTGTCTTCGCTTAACTCAAGAGTCAGCATGTCTCTTTGAGAAGCTCTTCTAAGAACCTGCTTCAAATTGCTCAGGTTGATTGTGATTTCAGTGTCTTTCTTGACATCATATTCCGTGAAAGAGCTGCTTAACAATTTGAAAATCACCATTGCAACATTTGCAGGGTCCATTGCAACAAGCTCAATGGCATTTGGAGTGACTTTGAACCTTGCCTCATTGACTAAGTCAGAAATTATAGATATGCTTTCCTTTAGATAGCTTGGTTCTGCTAAAGTTAATCTCATGTTGCCCCCAAAAAGAAGTTATATAGGCTTATTTAAAAGTTTTATGGTTTTAAAGTTTAATCCTCTCCCCATTCCCCATGACATTCACATTATTACCCCTTTTGTAGCCCATTTCAACAGCCAAGTCCGCCAATGCAGAAAGCATCCTTGGCTCGCCGTGCGCGGGAATAATATGCTGCGGCTTTACAAGGTTTATCAAGTCCCTTAAATCCTCTCTTGCAGCATGCCCGCTTTGGTGGATGTCTTTAAAGATTCTAACGTTGAATGTCCTTAAGTCTGCCTCAAGCTTCTGCCTGTTGGCTATATTTGTTGGAGTTGGGATTGTTCTGCAGGAAAAAATGATATGATCTTCAGGCATGAACTTAAATTTAAGCTCGCCGTTCATCATTTTTGCAAGCACTGATTTAGGCTCGCCTTGGTGGCCTGTGGCAACCATCAGGTACTTTCCCCTTTCCTTTGCAATCTTTTTTAATTTTCTTTTTATCTGCCCGCCGTATTTGAGCAGCTCAACTCGGTTTGTGAATTTTGCAATGCCTGTAGCTTCTGCAGCCTTGACATATTTTGCCATTGAGCGCCCCATAAAGACTATTTTCCTGTTCATTTTATGCCCGAACTCAACAATTGAGTTAAGCCTTGCAATGTGGGAAGAGAATGTAGTGACAACAACGTGCTTGTTTCTTGAGTCAATGCCGAGCATCACTTCCCTGAGCATTTCCTTTGCAATGGATTCAGACGGCATTTTCCTTGCGTCTGCAGCGTAAGTCGAGTCGCAGATCAAAGCCAAGACTTTTTGTTTCCCAAGCTCTTCCAGCCTTTTGAAATTCGGCTTTTTGCCCAAAGTCGGGAACAAGTCAAACTTGAAGTCGTTTGCATAAAGTATAATTCCTTCTTTTGTGTGAAGTGCAATCATGACAGTATGCGGGGTTGAATGAGTCATGTGCACGAATTCTATCTTGACATTGCTTGATGCCTGAAACGAGGAATTTGCAGACATGCTCTTTATCTTGCCGTTCAGCTTTATCTTGTCCTCTGTAAGAATGCCTTTCAGGACTTCTGAAGTAAAAGGAGTGCACATTATAGGCGCTTTGAAATTATTGGCGATGTAGGGAATTGCTCCAAGATGGTCAAGATGCGCATGAGTCGGCATTATCATCTTTACACTGCTTTTCCAGTCATTAATTGCAGAAACGTCAGGCACAGCGCCAACCCTCATCAGCTCATTCGGGCTGATGTCAACTATGTCTTCATCTTGGGTGTGCTTTACATAATTCTCAAGGTGGATTCCCAGGTCAAGAATGTAAACATCATTATCGATTTTTACTGCTGTTGAATTCTTTCCGACTTCATTATAGCCGCCTATTGTGCAGATTTCGACCATGCGTGCAGTTTTTCTATAAAACTTTATAAAGATATGGGTGATTTTCTCGTTATGAAAACACTTGATGACGTTATCGTTGACAGCAAATCAACTGCACTGATTGTTGTTGATGTAGTAATTGATATCTGCGAGGATGGATTTGGTTATGATAGGAATGGATGGGGCAGATTGGACAGGATGCCTATTCTGGAAATGATTGATGAATCATTAGTGCCTTTTGTGATGCACTCAAAAGGAAAGATACCCATAGTCTTTGTAAATTCAGAATATTCTTTGGATGAATTCAAAGACGACACCCTATCCAATAATTAATTTCTGCATTGCGGGGACAGAAGGCGTAAAATTCTATCACCTAGACCCGCAGGATGCCAGCCGTGTTTTCACAAAACACCATTGGTCCGCACTATTGCAGCATCCGTACGAAGAACAAAGACCAACAGAACGGCATAAATGGTTACAGAGGTATGGAATTACCAAGCAGATGATTACTGGAATAACCTCAACCCACTGCATTCCAATCAATGTTGAGCACGCTGTTCAGCTCGGCTACCAAGTAATCCTTCTAAGGGGCATCATTGCTGCAAGAGCGGAAAGGCTGCCGAGCCACAATGAAAACATAAAAAAATATGAAGAACATAATTCTGTGCTTGTTGTTGATTCTTCTCAAATAAAATATATCAGAAGATAAAATGCGGGGGAGAAGGATTAATGGGTAGTAGTAATATGCGCTACTAGTTCAATGAACATCAATACTTTTAGCTATTGACTTCAAAGCATTTGCAATATTCTGTAACGCATGATTTTGTTCACAGAGAAGCGCATCCCTTACTTCGATATAACTATGGTTACATCCTGAACAAACTGACATTCTAAAAACACCTCCAAGTGTCTTGAAATATTATATACCATTAAAATATATAAATCTTTACCTTCTCTTAGAAGGATACCATTTATTGTCAATTTGGTAAGCTTGTGACATACAAAAAAAGAAAGCAAAGAAAGAAGAATCATCATTATTCTCTTCATATTTGATATAGGTAGAATATAATTCGAACAAATCTTTTCTTGGTAATGTGTTTATTCTTTTATCATAATTGTCTAATAGTACTTTTTTTATTTTTGGATGAATCTTATCAACACTTTCCTTAAAGATTGACTTTGCTTTGTTCAATAGTATATTTTCCATTTCTAAAATATCAGTTGGACTAAAATTTTTTATAAATTGATTATACCTAAATCTATTCCAAAGTGATTTATTCATTCTATCCTTATAAAAAGAGTCTGCTTTCTTTGTGTTCATAACCCAAGATGTAGTCTTCTTTGATATATAAACCTAACTCTCTTTTCTCTTCGTGCTGCAAAATATTGATTACGTCACATTTCTTAAAAAATAGCAAAATTTATATATATGTGACGTATAACGTCAAATATGGTCAATTTAAGAATCAAGGAAGTAAATGGGAAAAAGTACTATTATCTGGAGCATACAATAAGAGAAGGCAATAGATTCAGGAATAAAAGGAAGTATCTTGGCTCGGAAGTTCCAAAAAACATAGAGCTAATTAAAGATATATTCATGCATGAAGTATTTTTAGACAAATATAAGAAAATTCTTGAGACTATTAAGAGAAAATTTAGTGAAAACTTTTCTAAATATCCGCCTTCTGCTAAAGAGAAATACATTGAATCATTCATGATAAAATTTACTTACAATACTAACAGGATAGAAGGCAGCACTTTGTCCTTGAAAGAAACAGCTGATTTGCTGCAGCAGCATATCACGCCAAGAAATAAGCCAATTGAAGATGTAAAAGAGGCAGAGGCGCATAAGAAGGTATTTTATGAGATGTTAGAGCATAAGAAAGACTTAAGCCTTCCTACGGTTCTTCATTGGCACAAGCTGCTATTGCAGGACACAAAGACAGACATTGCAGGCATAATAAGAATGCACCAGGTAGCTATCGCTAGAAGCAAGGCAGAGCTGCCATTTCCTGCAGAGCTGGATACGCTTCTGCATGAATTTTTTATCTGGT
>Ga0209541_10010571_pt1 | contig 14676 bp, 19 predicted proteins | sample RifCSPlowO2_01_FD_184027 | JGI IMG/M metagenome (GOLD analysis project Ga0209541, IMG submission 184027) | Groundwater microbial communities from Rifle, Colorado - Rifle CSP2_plank lowO2_0.1 (SPAdes) (version 2) | ecosystem: Environmental > Aquatic > Deep subsurface > Groundwater | place... | reverse complement strand
GGTATTTGCCATTAACTTCTCTGTAATCCAAACCATCAGGATGAGAAACCAACCATTAATCCCCACCTTAAAAGGATTAATTCTTCATGGTGCTACTGGTAAGAACTGAATAGTTACAGCAAAAACTTTTTAGGGTTTTTGCCCTGCAAAAAAAGTAAAGCCTGTAAAGTGTCCTAAAATTTGAATAATAGCAAAAGCCACAGCAAATAAAACAATGCCAATAATGGTATTAATAAGCTTTTTTCTGGCAGATTCTACTTTTTCCTTATCTCCCCCGGATGTTAACCACTCAAATGCTCCCCAAACCATCATTAACACCAAAACAACAGCTGCTATAGAATAAAAAAGGGCTATTAAATTAGAGAAAAATTGGCTTAAGCCTTCTGCTCCGGTTTGATCCATGGCAACAATCCCTGCCAGCGGAGAAGGAGGAACTATTTTACCAAAAGCGCTATTAATATTAGATTTTTGACAGAATTTAGGTAAAGTTGCATCTGTGGAATCTGATAAACACTGTTGGTCTGAAGGACAAGGTGGGTCACCAGGACGGTCACAATATCCAGCATGAGTTATGGAGGTGCTTATAAATAAAGAAAATATAGTAACTGTTAAAATAAAAAGAAGCTTTTTCATTAGACTGCCTAAAAATATATTACCATAATGGTATAATATTTTGACTATGGCAGAAGCACCTAATGGAGTTATTGTTGAACCAAAGCCAAGCAGGAAAGGAGCCACTCCCCTTAGAGGGGTAGCTAAAGCAGCTGTGCCTTTACTGGCTCTTGGGGTAACATTTGGTGTAGGAGCTGTAGCGGATCAAGGAGGATTAAGGCCAGTTGCTGTTAGTGCTGCTGGTGAAACTCCAACCCCTACTCCAACCCCTGATTCTTTACTCGCTAAAATAGAAGCCCAAAAGGCTCATAATGCAGCTTTGGCAACTCAAGTAGCAGTAGCAGAAAAGACTAAGAATGATCAGGCAACTAAAGTGGCTGATTTAAATAAAGCCTACAATGAATTTAATGCCCTTCGGGATCGTTTAATTGCAGCTAGGAATCCTGTACTTTCTCCTCCAGATCGTGCCACAGCTACCAGACAAGCACAACTATCAGAACAGGCTACTAGGATAGCAAATGCAGATGCAGTTTCTACAAGGGTAAGAGGAGAAGCTGCTGCTACCAGTACATCAGCAGCTGCCACAGCAACGAGAGCGTCTGATATAGCAAGAGCAACAGTAACAGAGAATGCAATAATTAACCGTGAACAGGCAAGAAAAAAAGAAACAAAGGATATGCTGAAAACACTATTGGGTTGGTTTGGATTGTCTGGAGGAGCAATTGGAGTAGGAGCAGCGGTTAAATATAGAGGGGTGCTCAAAAATCGTATTTTGACTCCCATTAAAAAATTCTTCAACTTCTAATTGTTCAGATTAAAATATCTGTAACCTGGTTATTCCAAATATGATATAATGTCTACTGGATGTGGGAATAATTCCTACTTCTAGTAGAGATATGAATGATAGCATTATACTAACTTTATATAGTCAACCTCAAACAGTGTTTACCTTAGATGAAATTTCTTTATACTTCCCAAAGGTTTCCTATGAGAACTTAAGAAGCAGAATACGGTATTTTACCAACGTAGGCAAGTTGCAAAGATTACACCAGGGTATTTATGCAAAGATTGACTATAACCCATTAGAGCTTGCAAATAAGCTTTACGCCCCTTCCTATATTAGCTTAGAAACAGTATTGGCAAGAGGAGGGGTTACCTTCCAATACTATGAAACGGTTTTTGTTGTATCCTATCTTACCAGGGAAGTTACACTCAAGGATGTTAATATTCAATACCGGCAAATAAAAAGAGGCGTTTTAACAAACCTTGAAGGGGTTTTTGAGCAGGAAGGATATTTTATTGCCTCTTTGGAACGTGCTTTTTTGGATGCTGTGTATATCTATAAAAACTACCACTTTGATAATCTAAGTACTATTGATTGGGAGAAAGTAGACAAACTGAAAAAGATTTATAAGAGCAAGGCATTTGAAAAAAGGGTAGAAGAGTATTATCAACACTATCAGGAGGATTTTAATGTTAAATAGAGATTTACATAGAGACGTTTTTGTAGCTATTTTAAGGGAAATATATTCTGATACTCTCCTTCGCACAAGTTTAGGATTTAAAGGCGGAACTGCCGCCATGCTTTTTTATGGATTGCCCCGTTTTTCAGTTGATTTGGATTTTAATCTTTTGGAGGCAGAGAAAAAGGAAGTAGTATTTGAAAGACTTAAAGAAACTCTACCAAAATACGGTGATGTTATACAAGCAAAAGATAAGTACTATACGCTCTTTTTTCTTCTAAGTTATAAAAAAACAGAAAGAGGTTTAAAGATAGAGATTTCAAAAAGACCATTGCAATTTGAGTACGTACCTAAAAATTTCTTAGGTATCCCTATGCTTGTTATGAGACAAGAGGATATGGTGGCAGGAAAATTGTCTGCTCTTCTAACAAGAAGAGAATTTGCCATGCGTGACCTTTTTGATATGTGGTTTTTCTTAAAGGAGCATTGTGATATTAATGAGAGGGTCTTAAAAGAAAATACGGGTCTGACTCTTGCACAGGCATTGAGAAAAGCACAAACACAAGTCAAAAAGATAAAAAAGACAGAAATTTTATCAGGTTTGGGGGAGCTTTTGGATAATAAACAAAAAGCTTTTGTAAGGGATAAATTGCAAGATGAGTTGATTTTCAGATTAAAACTGTATCTTGATAATATTAAAAGAAGATAAAACACTAAAATATCTGTAACCCGGTTATTCCAAAAAGACTTGACAGGGCAAACTGTATAACTAAAAATGACAACATTAAAAGTAAGAATCCAATAATAGCATGGGTAATCATTTGTTTTCCTCCCTCTACGTCTTCTTTATTCCCTCCGGCCTTTAAATATTTAAAAGCTCCTGTTAAAAAATACATTATTACTAAAAATGAAGCTATGGAGAAAAAAGGTACCATCAGTTGAGAGGTAACTTCACCTATGGATTTAATATTCCCAAATCCAAAATGTTCACCAATAGGTATACCGGGAGCTGCAGCAAGTAGTTTCAAAATGGCAGTCCTCCTTTGCTTGGCGGGAATATTTCTGAGGCAAATTTAGCTATTAAATAAGCTGCAAATACTATAATCAGGCCAATCAATGCCCAGCTAATTCTAGCCCTGGCTTTTGCTAATTCTTCTTTTTTGCCTCCTGCCAGGATATATTGAAAAGCCCCCCAAATGAGAAAATAAAAAGCTAAAAATGTAGCAATATAGAAAGTAATATTTAAAAGGCCGGATAAGAATCCTCCTAAGTCAGTAATGTTGGGAGAAGGATTATCTATTGTCTGTCCACCTGGTAGATTTAGAGTTATTTTCATAGGCTAAGGAGTAAATCCTGGTATTTTCAGTATACCAAACCCAATAATCTGTAGTAACAAAACAGCAAAAATAACAAATAACAATCCAATGATAGCGCTGGTAAATCTATCTTGTCCTGCTTTTAGACTATCTGGATTACCGGCAGAAGTTAACATCTGAAATGCTCCCAACAGCATCATTAAAAAGGAAAGCCCCCCACCAATACCTATCGCAAAAGCCATAAAATCTTTCACAAATTCAGTTGGGTTTGTATGTATACAACCAATAGCAGTCTTAATGCCTTTTCCTCCATCACATTGTTCTCCTTCTCCTTTAGTGCATTTTCCTGCTGCTTTTTCAGCTTCAGTACAATGAGGAGGAACAACAGGCGATTTTATTATTCTTTTCTCGCATTCATCCAGAGGTTCTCCGGAAGTATCAGGATTACAGGAATTTGTAGCTTTATCATATTTAAAGAGAACCTGAGTTGCTGCTCCGCCTGCTGGTTTAGATAGAAATGCGGAAACCGAGTCCAGGGGACTTTGTCCGGTAATATCGTCGCAGGCAGGAGTTCCAGTATTGCGGGAATTAGTTCTGAAAAGTCTGAGCGATACTTGGGATATTAAATTGTCAGTTGGGGCGTGCAGATTAACATGTGCGGTTGTATTTGAGCCCGAATCTGGACGTACTTCCTGACAATCAAATCTTGTTCCGGATTGATCAACAAGTTCTAGGACATATCTTGAAGCAAGCAAACTACTTTCAGAAAAATTTGTAACTTCAAAAGTTGAAGTGGTCGCTCTTGTTATGATTCCAGGCTCTGTAATTTTTGGAATAGGTAATGTTGTTTCTGTATTGCTGACAAGGGTTATTTCTCCATCTGTTTGACTATTTTCCGATGCTGAGGTTACTGTGAATGAAGCACTAGCTTTTTGATACCCACTTCGCTCAGCTTCAATATTGTAATTACCTGGAATAACATTCCGAACACTAATCACAATTATTTGGTTTTGATTTTGAGGGTTTCTTATGAAATCAACACAAGATCCTCCTATATAATCTCCCGAATTGCAGTCCTTAATACTTGTAAAACCCCCTGATGCGGTGGGTGCCAAAGGTACACTTCCTGAATCTGCATAAGAGGCTACAGTTAATTCAAGAATCTGTACTCGTAGTGTTCCATCTCCAGCAAAAGTCTCTACTGGTAATGCATAAATAAAAAGAAATAGATTTAATAGAAATAATAGAATTTTGACTTTGGACATTACCAAAAGCTTAGCACACTTTAGGGTTTAGATAAAGTTTTCATTGACAATGAAAAGAATTAGTGGTATAGTTTCACTATAAATGAAATCTTTTGAAGAAATACGCACATTACTTATAGAGCAGAGGTCAGAAATTTTAAATCTAGAGTTGGGAATAGAAAGGGAGAAACTACTTGAGATTTCTAAGTATAAAAATACACCTTTTCCAGTGGTTATATCAGGGCTTCGCCGGGCAGGGAAGTCAACCCTTCTTTCCCAGCTGGCTCATAAATTTTACCCAAGCAATAAATACTTTTATGTTAATTTTGAGGATGATAGGTTTCTTAGCTTTGCTGTTTCAGATTTTACCAAGCTTCATGAACTGCTTATAGAATTATTTGGCGACCATAAGGTTTTCCTTTTGGATGAAATCCAAAATATAGAAGGATGGGAAGTATTTGTTAACCGGATGATTAGAGCAGGGTACAAATTCTATATCACTGGATCAAACGCTTCACTGCTGTCAAAAGAACTAGGTACAAAATTAACTGGTCGGTACATACCAGTTGAGCTTTTCCCATTCTCCTTAGGGGAATATCTTCAATTCAGAAAAATATCCATGCCTGATCTGACGCGTTTAACTACAGTGCAAAGAGGGAAGTTGAGAAATACCTTTGTTGAGTATCAAAAAAAGGGAGGAATACCACAAGCTTTGCAGTATCCGGAGTTGCCAATACACAAGACACTCTATGAAGATATTATAAATAGAGATATTGGCGCACGTTACAAAATAGCTGATACTAAACCGCTCAGGGAACTGACATTTTATCTTCTCAGTAATATTTCTGCTTTGGTTTCATACAACAAACTCAAGGAGTTATTAAGACTTGGGAGTGTGAATACAATTTCACACTATATAGAGTATTTAGAAGCCAGCTGGCTTCTTTTTGTGGTCAATCGCTATGCGTACTCTGTCAAAAAACAACAAATAGCCAATAAAAAAGTTTATTGTATAGACACTGGATTAACTAAGTCTGTGGCTTTTTCTTTCTCAGAGGACAGAGGGAAGTTTCTAGAGAATATAGTCTTTCTTAAACTGCGAAGGATTTATGATCAGGATATTTACTACTTCAAAACAGAAACAGGTAGGGAAGTTGATTTTTACCTATCCAAGCAAAAAGTATTCATACAAGTTTCTCAAAGTTTAGTTAATCCTGTGACTCGCGAAAGAGAGATACAGGCACTACTTGATGCTATGAAAGAGGTTGAAGGAAGCACCGGGTTTATTATAACCGAAGACGAGAAAGAAACCCTTTCTCTAAATGGGAAAGTAATTCCTGCAGTTACTATATATGAATGGTTGTTTAATTCTTCCAAGATATGTCAAGTATAAAATAATATTGTGCACTTTTGGACATTACCAAAAGCTTAGCACATTTTAGGGTTTAGAGACTAGAGATTACTGTACTGTCGAACAGAATAGGCTCAGATATGTTCATAAATTTCTGATCTGTTTAAATTTCCTTTTACTTTGCCCATCCTGTAGATTTTAAGATCGAATTTATGAGTAGTTAATCTTCCTCTTCCCTGTAGATAATTCTTTAATGCCTGATTGACTAAATCGCCAAAAGCGCTTCTTTTATCAATAGCATATTTTTTTGCCTCCTTGAAAGTATCTTCGTCCAGGGTAATAGTTGTTCTTATCATAAAAACATCGTATCATAAAAACATAAATATGTAAAGGACTCTTTTTTGGAAAGAGCAGCCAATTTAGCATCAGACGATCCTTTTGCAGAAACTTGTACATCATATTCCTGAGATTTGAGGAATTTTAGCAGTATCTGTTTAACATTTTCATCAACCAGAAATTTGTGGTTGGGTGTTGCTGGCATAATCCAAAGCTGCCTGAATATGTTTAACTGTTAGAGATGGGAATTCTTTGATTATCTCTTGGGTTTTTTCTCCCAGAGAGAGTAACTCTAAAATTTGCCAAACCATGACCCTTGTGCTTTTAAAAGTAGGTTTTCCATGACATATGTTTGGATCAGCCACAATATATTTATTTATTACTACCTTTTTCTTCATGTCATTATATTAACATAATTTTCCTTAAAATGGTAGAATTTTAGGGCATGATTGCCCAAAGATTAGTTAAGAGTTTAGAGTTGGTAGTTATTAGTTCGTTGTTCGTAGTATTCTTACTACTAACTACCCACTACCTACTACCAACTATCTATGCTGATGAAATAGAAGATTTACAAAAGCAGATTGATGTTCTAAATCATGACCGCCAGTTATCTGTTAATGCCACCAAACCTTTGGAAGGACAGCTGGATTCTTTAAAATTACAACTTGCCCAAATTCAAGCGCATATTAATAATTTGGCTGCTAATATTAAAAAAAAGCAGCAGGATCTGGATACCAGAGAAGAAAAATTAGTTCTTCAACAGGCATTACTTGAAAAAAGAGTCCGGGCATATTATATCCGCTCATATTTAACAGATCCTCTACTTGTTATTCTTTCCTCAGTTCATTCCGGGGATTTATTCCGGGAACTGTCATACCGTCAGTCTGTCACCCGTGAGGATCGGCAAATTATCACCTCTATTACCGGGGAAGTGGTTGATCTTTTAACAGAAAAAACCAAGCTGGAAAAAGACAAAGTTAAACTGGCTGCTTTTCAGGAGGAAGTTGATAAAAATGCCAAGTTTCTGGGAGGGGAAATTAAAAAAGCCAAAGCTTATCAGACTGATTTATCCAAGCAGATTGCTCAAATTTCTGCCCGCCAGCAGCAAATAATCTCTCAAAGACAGGCTTCTTTGAATCTGCCTACTTCTTTGGGTGCAGGTCCGCTGTTTTGTACTGATGACCGTAAACTGGACCCGGGGTTTAGACCTGGTTTTGCTTTCTTTACTTTCGGAATTCCGCATAGGGTAGGTTTAAATCAATATGGAGCATTAGGCAGGGCTCAAGCCGGACAAACTGCTGAAGGGATTTTGCAGGCCTACTTTGATAATTTTAACCTTGAAACAAAACCTAATAATAATATTAAGGTTTCCGGATATGGGGAGATGCCTTTGGAAACTTATCTTTTGGGAATATATGAAATGCCGGAATCCTGGCCTTTGGAGGCATTAAAAGCCCAGGCTATTGCTGCCCGTTCTTACGTCCTGGCTTATACCAATAACGGAGCCTCTGAAATTTGTACCACTCAATCCTGCCAGGTCTATAAACAACCTCCTAAAAGCGGGGCATGGAAAGTAGCGGTTGAACAAACTGCCGGCAAAGTTATGGTATCAGGCGGATCAGTTGTGAAAGGCTGGTATTCCTCAACAGATGGTGGATATACTTTTTCTTCCGCTGATGTGTGGGGATCCGGCACTTCTTTTACCAAAAGAGTCAGAGATACGTCTGATAGTGTTGGTAGTTTTTCTGACCTTCTTTCCAAAGCTTATGACAGGGATTCTCCCTGTTTTTATGCAGCTCAGGGTTTTAGGAGTGAATATGGCAAATCTGCCTGGCTAAAAAGTGAAGAAGTAGCAGATATTGCTAATATGATTATGCTTACAAAGAGGGATAGCGGTTTATCAGAACATTTATATCAGCATGATAAACCTAATCCGGAAGGTAAAGAAACCTGGGATTTTGGCAGGGTTAAAGAAGAGTTAAAAAGCAGGGGAGGGACTCCCTTCAGTAGCGTTTCCTCTATTTCTGTATCAGCGGATTTTTCATCAGGGATGACCACCTCAGTTACCATCTCAGGGGATGGACGCTCTGAAAGTTTTAATGGCTCAGAATTTAAAAACTTTTTCAATATAAGAGCTCCAGCCAATCTACAGATTGTTGGACCATTGTTTAATATCGAAACAAAGTAGTATACTCCAACTGACATGTTTCCTGCATACATTGTTCATCCTCAAAACTGTCAATTTGAAGGACAGGATCCTGATGAGAAAATTCTTTTATTTCTAAGAGCTCACCCGATTACCAATCTTCCTTGGATTATCCTGGCTTTGCTGCTGTCAATTGCTCCTCTTTTTATTCCCTTAGTTTTTAATTTATTCAATCTGAGTTTATCGTCAATTCCTGGGCCATTTGAAATGATATTTCTGATTATTAATTACATGTTGGTTATGGTGATTATCTTTGAAGGATTTTTATACTGGTATTTTAATGTTTATATTGTGACAGACAAAAACGTTATTGATGTAGATTTTCACTCAATTCTTTTTAAAAATATTGATATTGCTCCTCTGCGGAACGTAGAAGATGTATCCTCCTCAATGGGAGGTATTCTGCACGCAGTCTTTCACTACGGACATGTGTATATACAAACTGCAGGTACTGCCAGAAACATAGACTTTGCTTCTGTACCTAAGCCACATCAGGTGGCGGATTTTATCTTAGATGAAACTCACAAGATTCATGGAAAGGGAGCAAATGCCAACCACCCCAATTAATGTGTTTGAATCCGAGGCAGTACTGATCTTTTTGAAAGGAGTCACTTTGCTTATTTTGATCTTTTACGCTATATTCTCCTTGATTATAATAAGACAGGTTGATCTGATGAAAAAAACTCTAATAACTAACTTGAGTTCACTAGTCTCTTGGCTTGCTACCCTTCATGCTATTTTTGCCATTGGACTGATTGTTTTGGCATGGTGGATACTATGAAGTTAAAAATTGCGCAAGTTATCGGCTTAAATACAGATCAAAAAGCTGCCCAGGTAATCTCAAACTCAGATGAAGCTAATTCATTTTTTGCAGTTTTGATTCTTTCCTCTGATGATGCTTTCACCAAAGGCAGACAGATGTTAGGCGAGCTGTCGGATTTTTACTTTGACTTCGAAGACGCACCTGCCGGGAAGCTAAAGTCTACTTTTGAGGAGGCGCAGAAGAAATTGGCTGCTGATTTTTCTATATTACTTGCCTCAATTTCCGGTAAGGTCCTTTATATAATCAGTAAAGGTGAGGTTGAAGTTTATTTAAAAAGATCAGACAAGTTGTCTCCTCTTTTGTCTGTAGGTGCTCCAAGTCAGTTGATTTCGGGTTTTTTACAAGAGGGGGATAGATTATTTCTCTCAACCGCCAGCTTAACTCACTTCTTGGGTTATGATCTGTCTAAGTTATTGGATTTACCGATAGATACTTTTGAAGAAGAAATTGCTATGAGAATTGGAGGTTCCACTAATACCGAGGATCAGGGTTTGGCTGCTTTGGCAGTAGAAATTGAATCAACTCCTGAGGAAGCGGACCTCGAAGAAGTAGAAATGCCAAATCTGCAGGATGAATCTACTTATGAACAGTCTGAGGTTGCAACTGTTAAAACAGATTTAATGTTAAAGATCAGGAAGGCTTTAGTGCGCAGCTTAAATTTTTTATGGCAAAAGAAAAGACATTTCCCAAAAAGCAACAGAGGCAGGTTAATTTTGGCAATTATGTTGATAGTAATCATAGGCTTAGGAGTAGGGTACAAAGTAAAGGTTTCAAAGGATGCGCAAATTCAAGCTTCTTTTAATAAGTCTCTGCAAAGCGCCAAGGATGATTTTAACGCTGCCAAAGGATTGGCTTCCCTTAGCCCGGCTGATGCTAAAGGTAAATTGGACACGGCCCGCGGTAATGTAAACAAAGCTTTGAGTTTAAAACCAAATAACCGGGAAGCCCAGGATTTAAAAAAGCAGATTGAACAGGATTCAGACACCATTTTGCAACAATCAAGCGTATCTGACTTTCCTTTATTTTTGGATATGGATTTGGTTAAGAAAAACTTTAGAGGAAGTCTTATGAGTTTATCCAATGGCAAATTATTACTTTTGGATCCTGCTGTTAAAACTTTGGTGAGTATTGATCTGGCTAAAAAAAGTAATCAAATTCTGGCTGGTTCAGAACAATTAGGTGATGCGACAGTTGCTTCTTTGAATGGAGGACTGGCTTTTGTTTTTTCTAAAGATAAAGGAGTTTTAAAGACTGATATTACAAATCAAAAGCTGACAATAGTTTCCAAAAAAGATAGTGACTTTGGCGAAATCCGCGATATTTATGGTTTTGGGGGAAATGTTTACCTTTTGGATTCGCTCAAAAATATAATCTGGAAATACCTGCCAACCCCAGATGGGTATTCTGATAAAAGAGAATATTTAAATAAGGGGGTTAAAGTTGATTTTGGAAGTGTTACCCGGATGCAGATTGAATCTTCTGTGTATGTTTTGGGCAAAGATGGACAGATGTTGCGCTTTACCAGAGGAGATAAAGATAATTTCTCCTATGGGGGACTGGACAAAGGGGTGAAAGATCCCAAAAGCTTTTTTGTCTCCTCAGATACAGATAATTTATATTTATTGGATTCCGGAAATTCCAGGTTGTTAATTCTAACTAAAACCGGCGCTTACAAGGGTCAGATTACCGGTAAAGAATTTGCTGAAAGCTCAGATTTGGTGGTGGATGAGAAGAATAAAAAAGTATATTTACTTGATGGTAGCAAAATTTACTCTGTGGATTTAAAATGACAACATGCGCATTGTCAATAAAAAAGCCCTTCATAACTATCATATCTTGGAGCATCTAGAGGCTGGTGTAGTCTTATCCGGAGCTGAGGTTAAGTCAATCAGGACCGGTAGAATAGATTTGGGAGAGGCATATGTCAGAATCCTAAACAGTGAAGCTTATTTAGTTAATGTCAATATCCCCAGATATAATCAGGCTGCTGATAAAGAATATGATGGGACAAAGTCCAGAAAACTGCTTTTACATAGAGATCAAATCAACTCTTTGATAGGTAAAACCTCTGGTAAGGCTGTTACTTTAGTGCCGATCTCAATTTATGAGAAAAATAACAGATTCAAAGTTGAGGTAGGTTTGGCAAAATCTAAAAAAGAGTTTGATAAACGTAAGACTATTAAAGAGAAAGATCATCTAAGAAGAGTAGAGCAAGAGTTAAGGGGTAAAGAATAGATATTGCATTTTAACCTAACTTATGATATATTTAGAGCCTGGGGATGTATAGTCTCGACAGGATTGCTCTTTAAAAACTGCAAGCCGCTAAGGATACATTAAGCGTTAAATATTGTCTCAAAACACAAACGGCACATCAAAAGTGGTCCGTGATGCCATAGAAATGGCTGAGCAAAAAGTTGCAGGAGTCTTTGCTTCCTTAACAGGAGCTTTTACCCCTCAACCACTTGCTTACGCTAGAGCTTAAAGCATCTATTTTAGGAATTCTTTTTCTGGCTAGAATCTAAAGTATGTACCTAGTCAGGATGCTGTTAATACAATTCTGATCGATCAGTATTAACAAAAGAAAGTTTGGTCATTCATTGGTTTTCCTTCTAGTTGGTTACAACCAGTGAACAAAAATTAACTGGATAAGCTTGTAGAAGTTTTTATAGAAACAATTTTGGACTCGGCTGCAATGCCGACATCTCCACCAAATATGACCGTCTTCGGACGGTCTTTTTTGTTAGAATGAGGAAGTGAATTTCCTCTTAGATATTCTTTTTCCTAAAAAATGTGTAGGTTGTAGAAAAGAGGGAAGCTACTTTTGCCAAGACTGTATTGCCAATATTTTGCAAAAAGACCTGATTTGCCCACAGTGTGAGGATTTGGCAATTTCAGGCCAGACTCATTCAATGTGCAAGAGGCGTTTTGGATTGGATGGGCTGTGGAGCTTGGGAATTTACCAAGGTCCACTCAAAATTGCTATTCAAAAACTAAAATATGAACCTTCTTTGGTCAGAGATTTTGCTCCAGTGTTAATGGAAATTTTAATAAAATATTGGCTAGATTATCAGCCATTTATTTTAGATCTAATCAAAAAGAGCAAAGGAGTAGGATGGACTGTTATTCCAGTGTCGCTTCATTGGTTTAAGGAAAATAACAGGGGTTTTAACCAGTCAAAACTAATTGGACAATTATTATCCAAAAAATTAGGTTTAGCTTATTGTGATGGGTTAAAACGGGTTCGTTATACCACCTCTCAAGTAAAACTCAAAAGGAAAAATAGAAAGAGTAATATCAAAGATGCTTTTGAGATTTCTAAATCCTATACCCTAAACCCTATGCCCTATGTTTTGCTCATTGATGATGTTTGGACCACAGGTTCTACCTTAAGAGAATGCTGTTATGTTTTAAAAAGAGCCGGAGCCAAAAAAGTCTGGGCTCTCACGTTAGCTAGATAAGCGCCTCTTAAGTATTCTGCGAGTGTGATCACGGAAATAGCAACTCCCTCTTTGAATAATGGAGTTAATTTTTCAACAGTTTGAGAAATATTGTGAAAGTAATTGATGATTTGGTAGAATATCTAAACTCTAAAGGTTTATCTTTAGGGAATAAAGTACTTTTACAAGTAGGCGTTCCAGAATGGATTTGGACCAAAGAGGAATATATTAAGGCTTGTATCAGAGGATTGGTAGATACCGAAAATTATAAACCGTCGGTAAAGAAAATATTGGGAGGAGTCGCATAGAGGCCGAGTGCCGCTTCGTGCTAAGAAGCTATACCCGTAAGGGTATCGTGGGTTCGAATCCCACCTCCTCCGCATAGGGAGAGGTCGCATAGTGGCCTAGTGCGGAAGTTTTGAAAACTTCTGTCCGCCTTTGGCGGACCGTGAGTTCGAATCTCACCCTCTCCGCAGGTCAGAACGGTACTGAGATAAGAAAATTTATATCTGGTTTGGGGTATGAATCGTAGATATAAATCTGTAAATGTATCATACTGCATCAAACCGTGGCTTGACATATAAGTACAAATAAGGTATATTTACATCATAAACGCCTCAGCTAGTACCGCAAGGTCCGCTGAGGTTTTTTATTGCTTATTTTATGATAAAATTCCTCTATGTCTAAGTCTATCTTGTTTATTGACGGGGAGAACTTTTTACATAAAGTTGAGGAGGTTTTAAAACAAGAAGGGATTGATAAATATAGTATCGACTTAGGCGTTATTGATTTAAACAAGCTGTTTAAAGAGCCACTCAAAAGCTTTGATATTTCCAGAAAGATATTTTATGTTTCCAGGTTGCATGTTCATCCCGAAACTAAGAAGAAATCACTAGAGCTTATTAAATTCCAGAGGAAATTAAGAAACAATCTGGTTAAACAAGGTTATGAATTCGTTATTGCAGGTAATGTTAGAGCTCAAAAGGTAGGAGACAAGATTGTTTTTAGAGAAAAGGGTGTGGATGTAAAAATAGCTGTTGATCTGGTGGCCTTTGCCTGTGATAAAAAGATGGATTCAGCTACCCTATGTAGTTCAGATTCCGATTTGCAACCTGCTGTAGCAGAACTCAAAGATAGAGGTGTAGAAATAGTTTATGTTGGTTTTGAAACCAATCCCAACAAGGGGTTATCTTACACCACTAATAGGACAATTCTATTAAGAAACCCTGAAGTTATTGAGGCTTGTCAGAGGAAAAATAATGACAGTGGCAAAGAAAAATAAAGTAAAAGGTTTGCTTCGGGAAGCTGAAAAATGCTTAATTCTGGGAGAAAACCCTGATGCCGAAACAATCTCTAGGCAGATTATAGAGCTTGAGCCTAACAATTCAGAAGCTCATTATTTCCTGGGTGAGGCTTTGTGTAAGCAAGGAAAATTCCAGGAATCAGTGGACACACTGAAAAAAGCTAATAAGCTACTCCCTAATCATCCCAGAATTACTCATCTTCTTGGCTGGGCAATATTTATGAATGGTGATGTGGAACTGGGCAAAAAGCTTATTAAACAGGCTTTAGAAAGAATTCCTGATGATATACAAATTTTATGCGATTTAGCAGTATTGGAAACCAGACAGGGTAATGGTGATCTGGCAAAAGAGTATGCTTTGAGGGCTTTTAAAATTGACGCTATCCATCCTTTAGTACAAGAAGTGTTTAAAACAGTAGTACATTTTGATAAAGAGAGAGCCAGGCTTACCAGAAAGATAAATTAAGCAGAAAGTGTCAAGTATAATTTAATAATGTGCAATATTACGGCAAAATTATAATTTAAAATTGTGCATTTTTTAGTAAAAAAATTAATCTTTCTTTTTAAAACGGTAACTCTCACCTT
>Ga0209541_10010568_pt1 | contig 14679 bp, 14 predicted proteins | sample RifCSPlowO2_01_FD_184027 | JGI IMG/M metagenome (GOLD analysis project Ga0209541, IMG submission 184027) | Groundwater microbial communities from Rifle, Colorado - Rifle CSP2_plank lowO2_0.1 (SPAdes) (version 2) | ecosystem: Environmental > Aquatic > Deep subsurface > Groundwater | place... | reverse complement strand
AAAGAGATTTAATCCCGTAAACCTTAATAGTTTCCCCGGATTGTTAAAGAGCTTTTTGTAGGTTAACATATACTATTAACCTACCAAAATTAATGATTATTGTCTAATTACGCAATAGATCTATTTTTTTAGACCCAATTATTTCCAGAACTATTCTCTTACGCATCCTGAAATACGACATATTGAAGATTGGAAACGGTATAAAAACGAAGCAAAAAGATATATCCTAGATTATACTGATGATGAAGAATACTATACTAATAAGATAAAACAACCTTCATTAAAAGGTGTTCTTTTTAATGGACAAAAACGCAGAATATCAATGAGATCAGATTTTATACCCGAAATTACTCAGATTTAGAGTTAAAGTAAACATATAGACCTATTAATTTATCTCATTTTATGTCTAGATAAAAATTCCGTTATAGAAATAAATACTTGTCTTTCTGTCTGAGAGTTAGATTTAAGAAGATTATGATTTGCTTCTGGAATAATTAAATACTCGCCCTTACCTTCAATTGCACGTTCAAATCTGCGTTGAATACCTCGCGGAATAGTTAAATCTTTTTCTCCATAAATGATAAGTGCTGATCCTAAAAATCGTTCAAGAAGTGCAAAAGAGGAAATGCCTGTCTTCCAACTTTTATCCATACGTAATTGACGCGTAAAGTCGCCCCTGGTTAGAGGTTGCTCTCTCACGGCATCATGGTATGCAGCCGGACCAAGTAATATCAATGATTCTATAGCATATTGTTCTAACAAATATAGAGCTGTGTCTGCTCCCATACTGAGAGCTACTATACAAGAAGGCTGAACAATTTTCTGGAAAATTTCAAATGCTCTTTGAGCATCATCCACTCTATTAGTAAGTGTTTGCTCTTCAAATACTCCCTCACTTTCTCCAACGCCAGTTGAATCATATGCAAATGAAGGATAATTTTGTTCACGTAAATATTTTTGCAATCCTAATGCTATACCTTTTCCACTTATTCCGCCGTGTATAAAAAAAATTCCATCTCTGTATATATTTTCATTATGGGGTAACAAAACATTTGCTACCAGCGTATTACCTTGTGACTCAAATGCAATTTTTTTAAATTTTTCCCTGTCTTCTATTATTTGTAACTCTGTTCTTTCATTTAACATATTTAGTTTTAAATCTATGACCTAATTGCGGACTATTAGTCCGCAATTTCATCCCCTTGGGTCATGCTTTGGGAATGAATTTTAACATATTTTTTAACTTCATCAAGATCTCTCGTTCCTACAGATCCAACTAAATAACCTCCTGCCCCGAATGAAACTCACTGTCCCAATTTGGGTGACGTGATATCTTTCAATCCAACAGACAATCTTTCTCTTCTTAACGTTTCTCCACGTTATAAAGCGGCCCGACAATCTGCAGGTTGGCCGGTGCGCGCAGATTAAAACGATCTTTAAACTCATGAGCATCAAAACTGGTACCGGCGACATTTACAGAAGTCGTTCTGCCCGAACCAAAATCAGCACCGACTGAAATATCAGTAACGGAATCATAAGGAGTCCCACCTCTGGCTCTTAATTCACTTTTGACTCTTTCTGTATCCCAGGTTTCTTTACCGGCTGGGTTAGCTTTGTCGGTTTGATATAGATTCTCTGCCGTTCCCGAGTCGCGCTTAACCAAAAGTAATGTATTGACGATATCGGCCACCTCGTCGGGTTTTAGCCAAGCGGTTTTATTGTACTCCGGCTCCGGCCGAAAACCCCAATCGCAGTAAAACCAGGGAGATTCTCTATCATACGCCCGCTCATTTAACTCGCTAAAACTTCCAGGATTGCCGCCAGCGCCGTCAAATTTTCCTAAATTTAATATATAACCTCCGTGTGTTGAAGCGTATTGAGTAAAGCCGGGATTGCCGCCATCTATCAAAACCCAACCAGCTGTGGCATTAACCGCTTGCTCCCAATTGCCCCCTTTTGGTTCTGGGTTAAACACTTGACAGGATTCAGTTGTACATATTGAGCCGTTTCTTTGCATTGAGTTTAAGGCATAAGTGCGAGCCGCCACTGCCTGGGCTTTTAACGTAGCCATTCCTCCCTGATCACCCCAACTATTTGGCACCTCGTAAATTCTTTTTGTATACTCTTCGACTGTGCCTGACCAGCCTGTAGTTGTTGTAATGTTTGTATTTTGATCATAATCCTTACGAAGAGACATTCCCGGATAATATTCACTAAGAATTTGTTCTTCGTTTTGTCCTGATTTTGCCCTTCCCCACGCACCATACTGATTAAGTCCATTTCTGTGGGGAGCGCCGTAGGTAAAAAATGCGATTCGGGGAGAAAATCCGGGATCTATACCCCGATCATCAGAACAGCCTCGTAAAGAAGTTCCAGCGGAACGGGGGATATTTAAACTGGCCAGACGTTGCGCCAAAATTTCCTGCTGGCGAGCACTAAGCTGAACAATCTGCTGCTGCAGCTGGCTTTCGTAGGCTTTGGATTTAGTCACCTCACCGGTCATAAAAGTCGCCTGACGGTCGACCTCTTCTTTGATCGGGCCAAGGCGGTCTTTCTCGGCCGCCAGTTGGGCTTTGCGCGCCTCCAGGTCTTTTACCCGCATGACGATGCTGACAATTGCCCGTTTATCATCATCCATCACGGTTTTTTGGTAAAAAAACTGCTTCAGAGAGGTTGACAGATCGTCACCTAAAAATAACTGAATAAACGCCGTCGAATTGCTGCCGAGATGTTTGTAATAAGAAACGACTCGGTTGTCAAGAAGCGTCTTCTGATGAGCCAGCTCCTGCTCGCCCTTCTGCACCTCATTTTCTTTTTTGACGATTTCTGACTCCAGATGCGCCACCTGTGCTTTGATATCGTCAAGTTGGGAATTCAGTTTACGCAAAGACTGTTCGTTATTGGCAGTGGCTCTTTGGGACGAATCAAGAGAAGCCTTCAGATCATTTAACTGCTTGGTGATGTCGTCATACTCATCGGCGCGCACCGAAACAACAATAATCAGAGACAGAATCAAAATCATCAATAAAATTATTTTCTCTTTCATATTACCATTATGGCAAAATAATGTAACATTATCAATGAAGCTATGGAACAATGAAACAATTTGGTTTTTAGTTAAATTCCGTGTTATACTTTTTGTTATGAAGAAAATTTGGCTTATAATTCTTCTCCTGGGTTTGTCATTTTTTTTCCCCAAATTATCCACTGCTCAAGTTGACCGCTTCGCCGACTGTGATCTCTGCGGTTATTGCCAGGTCGAAGATGCCGTGCCCAAACCCGGCAACTGGGAGAAATGCCGGCAATGTCTATATCCATTAGCCGCAAACACCAACGACACGCGATTAATCGATGACGTTACCGGTGCCAAACCCACTACCAACCCCGGCCACTACTACACCCAGATCGGCTGTCTTAACGCCAATATTGCCGATGTCACCAACCCAGGCGCTGCCGGCTCTTTGGTCTCGCAGCTTCTGAATATCTTGATCTTTCCGGCCGCCGGCGCTATCGCCTTTTTATATTTGCTTTACGGGGCTTTCTTGCTTCTTACTTCCCAAAACGATCGGGAAAAACTGGATGAAGGGAAAAAGACCGTCACCCGCGCTATCATCGGCCTGCTTTTCACCCTAAGCGCGGTATTTATCGTCACCTTTATCGCCGGCAATGTGATCAAGGTGCCAGGATTTAACCAAGCTAGAAAAATTTCTGCCTGGCATGCAGTAGGAACTGATGGACCCGGTTTTGATCGAATCGACATTTATATTGAAGGGAAACCATACCTTGGAGAATCTAAATGGGATCTAATTGAAGTGTATGACGAAGCAACTGATAAAATAATTGGCAAACTGCCTGATTACTGTCTTATCACGCCTCAAAAATATAGAGGCGGAGTATGGCCGCTTCCACCTAAGTCACCAGATATAGACGGATCAGTGTACCGCTGCGGCGGCAGTAAAGCAGAACTACTTAATCGTGGGTACACTTCAGTCAAATTCAAACTTCCTGGTATAACCGGGCTAAGTAGCGCTGTTTCTTTGCAGTAAACCAGTAGGCCATCAAAACAAATAGATTAAAGCCACCACGATCATTGCCCAGACTATTATCGTGGCGACCAGCGGCCGGTCAGTAGTGATGATCTTTTCCGGCCTTTCGCCCTGTTCTCTTTCATAAAGAAGCTGTGCATAGCGGGCAATGCCGTAGACCACAAACGGAATCGTCACCATCATCCATTTCCGCCCCTCAAACGGCGCTACGGTTTCGTTGAAGACGCTGCCCATCTGCGGCACATCAACGATGTTATAGGTATACGAAGCATAAGCCAAGATCGTACCGGCGGCAAAAGTGGTGGACATAAAATTTAACAGATGCTCCTGATAAAGCTTCAAGGAAGCCCGCGTCTCGCGGCCCTGAGCCACCAGCTCGGCGTGGCGTTTGACTGTTGCCATAAAAAGCGAAACAAAAAAGATCGTCAGTAAAAGCCAGATTGGAATATGGAAACCGGTCGCCACCTCACCGGCAAAAGTGCGAAGCATGAAAGAAAATGAGATAGCAAAGATGTCCACCACCGGATGGCGTTTTAAGTAGAGCGAGTAAAAAAAATGGAGTAAAATAAACAAGAATGCCAGAAGAAAAAAGGGCAGGGAGAAAAAAAGCGCCAAAATGAGCGAGGTCATCGACAAAATAAAGACCACAAATGTCGCCTCAGGAATGCTGATTAAGCCTGAAGCAATCGGCCGATTTTTTTTGACCGGATGCTTTTGATCAAATCGATAGTCGATAATGTCATTTAAAACATAAGAGGTGGAAGACAAAAGACAAAATATCAGAAATGCCCAGAAAGATTTTACAAAAAGATTAATATTAAATAACTGGCCAGAAAAAAGGATAGCACTGAAGATAATCAGATTTTTTAACCATTGATTGACACGTAAAACCCGTATATATGTATAGAATTTAGTTTTCATTTCTTATTGCATTATACACGAAAATAAAATATGATAGTATCATACAAACATATGTTATCTTACCGACGGCCATACCTAATAATCCCCAAGCTCATTGAACAGTCTACCTGGGGCGGTGATTATATTGTCAAATTGAAAAACTGGCAAAAGAAACCCGAACTTAAAGATAAAAAAATCGGCCAAAGTTATGAACTTTTTGGCAGGTCTATACTGGCTCTTCGTCTAAAAGACACCAGAAACTCGACTTTTCAACCGGAGTTTGACTACGGCAAAACCGGCGTCATTGCTTCAAGCCGCCTCCTTTCTGAAAAAAAAGATTATCTGCGTCTTGACGATCTGGTCGACTCTGATCCCAATCAAGTACTTGGTGAAAAAATCTGGAAACGTTATCAAGTGATGCCGCTTCTTATTAAAATTAACCAGGCATATGGCAACTCGTTTCAACTGCATCTTAAGCCGGGGAGTATTCATCCGCGCTGGAAACCAAAACCCGAGTCCTGGTACTACTTGGAAAAAGGTCTGGCCACACTTGGCCTGAAAACAAATGTCAACCTCGCCTCCTATCAAAAAACCTGCGAGGCGATTGAAGGCAAGATGGCCTATCTTAGCGCACAGGTGATGTGCGATGAACTGGATCTTGGAGAGGCCAAAATCGAGGCTCAAGAATATATCAAAAAGAAAAATCCCTGGCAGTTTGTCAATCTGGTTGAAGTAGATAAATATACACTTATTGATATTAGCGCCGGCGGAATCCATCACTCATGGGAAGAAAATCGGCAAAAATTTCCCTTAGGTAATGTGGTGTACGAAGTACAGCTTGATGTGATGGATCCGATAAGCAGTATCCGCTCTTTTGACCAGGGTAAATTGAAAAATGGCGGCGGCATTCGCGAAATCCATATCGATGATTATTTTCATTTCCTCGATACCAGCGCTGAACTTAACGACCCGGCCTTTCTGCAAAAAAAGCGACAGGGCAACCATATACTTAAAACCGCCAACTATTGTTTGGATATTTTGGAGGTGAACACTGCGCTAACCGCCTCAACCGGTGATTCGTTTAACCATTTTTATGTACGAGACGGGGAGGTAGAGATTACTGCAACTGACGGATCGGTATGTCTGACTGCCGGCCATTCTTGCTTCCTACCACAGGCTGTGGGACAATATGAAATCAAAGCCAAAACACCAAGCACGATTTTAAAAACATCTATTGAAGTGTAAAGATAAACTAATCTATGAAATTTTTTTATAACCGCTCACTTTTATCTGAAAACAAAATTCAAAAAACAGCCGACAGTCTTTTACCTTACATCAAACATCTGCAATTAGTGGCTGATAAAGCCGGTTATGCGGACGTAGAAAGCACCATCAACCTCCCGACTGATAAAAAGATGCTCCAAGAAATCATTGCTATGGCTAAGCAGAAAGCAACGCCCAAATTGAAATATTTCATTGATATCGCCATCGGTGCTTCTGATTTGGGAGCAAAAGCTTGGTATGATGCTTTTTGGGGATTTTACGATCTCCTGCAGCCGGAACGCTTCCCAAAAACTATTTTTTTGGAAACTCCAGATGAGGAATTGCTCACCAAGACCATCCGGTTATTAACCAGTCTAAAAAGTAAAGAAGAATTCCTGATTAATGCGGTTAGTAAATCCGGCGGCACTCCGGAAACCGTGGTAAACCTTGAGGTGATTTTGGACGCTTTAAAAAAGCGGTTCGGTGATGTCAATGACCGACTAATTATTTCCGCCGGTACTGATACGCCAATGTTTAAACTCGCCAAAGAAAAAAAACTACCCTTGTTGGAAATGGTCAAAAACGTTGGCGGTCGTTACTCGGTTTTTTCTTCTCAAGGCTTATTGGCCGCCGCAGTCACTGGTTTGGACATGCAAGCTCTTTGCCAAGGAGCAGTCGCAATGAGACAAAAATGCCTTGACCCTGATCTGTTAAAAAATCCCGCCGCTCTTTCAGCTTCAATTATTTTCCAGCATTATCAGTCGGGCAAAAACATCAGCGACACCTTTATCTTCTTGCCTCAGCTTGAGACTTTGGGCAAATGGTATCGCCAGTTGATGGGTGAAAGTGTTGGTAAAGAGTATGACCTGGCCGGTAAAAAAGTCAGGCAAGGGATTACTCCCACCATCTCAATTGGCTCGACTGACTTGCACTCCGTCGGCCAGCTTTACCTTGGCGGACCGCGTAATCGGATCAGCACTTTTGTCTGGGGGGAAAATAAAAAGTATGAAGCGACTATTCCTCAAGAAATGGAATTTCCGGTGTTAGACGCGGTGGCGGGAAAGTCCACCCATACCTTTATTCGCGCCGTGATTGAAGGGGTAAAAATCGCCTACCAAAAACAACAGTTGCCATACATGGAAGTGGTGCTTGATACGGTTAGTGAATATAGTATTGGTGAGTTTATGCAGTTTAAGATGATTGAGATGATGTATCTGGGAAAACTGATGAATGTCAACGCTTTTGACCAGCCCAATGTCGAACTATATAAGAAAGAAACCCGCCGAATTTTAAAAAGCACCTAAAAACAAAAACCAGCGATGATCGCCAACCAAGATCCGCCTTTGGTGGATCGAGTTGTATAAAGTCGAAACCAGGAAAGTATTAAAAGGAGAGAAGTAACTTAATACTGCCTGTATTTATCATGTTGTCCAATATCGATAAGTAGGGCGGTTGTTTGGTTGATCCAGAGAAAAAAAATTCTATTACCCAAATCTATTCGTATAGTCCAAATTTTACTTCCTTGCAGTTTTTCGATATGCAAACCAGGATGGCGCGGATTACCAACAAACCTTTGAAGTGACTTAATAAGGTTTTCTGCCCGTTGAGGGCTGTTTTTCACAAATTTTTTTCGTTCGTTTTCGAATCGCTGTGATCGGACTAGAGTGATCATGTAAAAGTCAAACTTCTTCCCGGATTTCGTCAAAAAAATCGCGCAATTCTTCAGGTGTGGTTATGTTGATAGTCCCACCCTTTTTATACTCTGCAAGCGCTTCTTTCTCAAGCATCTCCAACTGCAAATTCCGATTAAGCTGATCCAGTAATTTAAGACTAATAATCGCCCCCACCGGTTTATTGTTAGTGATTACCATAATTGGTTGATTTTGTTTATTGGCACGTTCAAATATCTTCTTATATTCTCTTTGAATTTGTTTTGCGGAAATGGTGTTTAACATAATATAAACCTAGTATAGTTTACTCGACAGAATATGTCAAGTAGATGTCTTTTTGATATCTAGCCAATCTAATAATCATAAATTGATCCTAACACATTTTATATTTATCATGTGGCCAGATATCAATAAGAAGAACAGTAGCTTGGTTGATCCAAAGAAAAATTTACCTCAGGTTTTTATGCCCATTAACACCCCCATCAACATCGGTAATAACTGCTTTGATCATGAGGTTAACATTAGCCGTAGTGAATGTTTTTACCGGTCTTTCCGACTGCATGAATAACTATGAAACGGGTGGCGTTTTTGAAGCTGGGCGGGTCGCTAATCACTGACAAATCCAAACCGTATACTTCCCGGCCAGCGGTGATTAAGCAGATCGTGCAAGAAATAAAAGAGGTACTACAACTTCGCCCCGATCTCCATTTGGTTGTCGGCAACGGCGCCGGTTCTTTTGCCCACCAATCCGCCAAAAAATACGGGACTACAGATGGTTTTAATAACGATGCTGGGAAATATGGTTACTGTGTAGTGCAAAACGACGCGGTGATTCTTAACCGGATGATTGTCGAAGAATTTTTAAAACAAGGACTGCCGGCGGTTGGTTTCCAGCCTTCAGCCACTATTCTTAGTAAAAATAGGGTTCCTTTTTTTCAAAACTTTACTGCTTTACAAGCAATGATTGATCAAAAGATCATTCCGGTCGTTTATGGTGATGCGATTGTTGATGTGGCAATCGGCGCTACTATTTTTTCCACTGACCGCGTGATTGAATGTTTGGCTAAATATTTTCATAAAATTCCGGATTTAAAAGTGGAAAGCATCCTTAGCATCGGTAACTATGATGGTGTGACCGATTTCAACGGCCAAGTGATTCCGGAAATTACCAAAGACAACCTCTCAGCAATCAGTAAATATCTTTACAACTGCCAGCATGTCGATGTCACTGGCGGCATGGCCGCTAAGGTGCTTGAGCTTTTAGCCATTGCCAAATATGGAATAAAATCGATTATTGTCAATGGCGCCATCAAAAATAACTTAAAGAAGGTGCTTCTTGGAGAGCCGGTACTGGCGACCGTCATTCAATAAAAATCTTCTAAATACTTCTCTCGAGTGTTTTGTCCACTTTCTGCGGGAATATCTCATCTTGCGGATCAGTGGTTTTCATTAGAATAAATGATCTTGAGAAACTCTAACACCGGCACACGGCTCATTATATATTGTTGACTTGACAAATGGATTAACTTTTAACCTTTTAGCTACTTCCTTGGCATCTTTTTTTTCACAGATCACATGGACATTTGGACCGGCATCTATCGTAAAATAAGCCTGTAATCCGTCTTCTTCTCGCCAACTAACGATGTCTTTCATCAGGCGCATAGTTCCCGGCTCCCAGTAAAATAACGGCGGCTTTGAGGTCATCATCACTGCGTGCATCGAAGTGGAGTCAGCTTCAATCAGCGGCCCTAGATTCTCCAGATTTTTTTCTGAAATCGCCTCCCGCACCTTTTTAATTCTTGGTTTAATTTCCTGCAGACGAGTCGCCAGATATGGACTGGTACTGGCTATTTTATGACCTTCGGAACTGCCGTATTTTTTCTTGCCTGAATCAACCACGGCCACAACATCGACCAAATCCCAATGATGCTCATCGGCAATTTGTTTAGCATACGAGCTATCATGATCATGGCCGGCAATAAATTCCACAAATCCACCCATGGCCGATCTGACAGCTGAGCCCGAGCCACAAAGCCGAATCTGTCGAGATAATTCTTTTCTGTCATCAAATTTATCCTTTAAACCATATACTAAAAATAAAGCGGCAGTTAACGCGGCAAAACTGGAGGCAGACGCGGCGATTCCAGCGTCACTTGGGAAATTATTTTCTGATTTTACTTTTACTTTTTGATTGCCACCTGATAGTGTCCGGATTCTTGCTATCTGCTGAAATAGATTTTGCTGTTTTATTTCTTTTCTATCTAATTTTTTATATTCGCTTTGAAAAAATTTAACCTCAACCAAATCATCTTGATTATCTGTTAGCTCAACTGTGGTCTTGGTTTTACAACCGCTCATGGTCATCGAGATGCTGTTATTGTTGGGGATAAACAGCTGTGGGTCTTTCATTGACCAGTATTTAATAAACGCAATATTGGCGGGAGCGATGGTGGTGACTTTCATAAAGTAATTCGAGCTTACTTTTTTATTGCTGGATTTTAACTGTTCTAGTTGCTAAAAGCTTGATTTGGGCAAATTCCTGAAAGCCGATCTTGCCATATTCCCGCCCCATGCCGCTTTTTTTCATTCCGCCAATTGGGCAGAAAGGATAATAAAAACTGTCGGTATTGATCCCTACTACCCCACTTTGGATTGCTGAGGCTATTTTTTCTGCTTTTTTCAGATCTGAGGTATATATTTCCGCCGATAATCCATAAGGAGTATTGTTTGCCATCTCAATCACTTCTCCCTCTGTTTTAAAGGGAATGACCGGCAGAACCGGACCAAATGTTTCCTCGGTTAATACTCGCATCTGCCAGTTGACGTTGGTAAGAATAGTTGGCAGATAATAATTGCCCTTGGCAAATTTTTTTCCAGTTGGTCTTTTCGCGCCAATTTCTACCTTGGCTCCTTTTTTAATCGCATCATTAACTTGAGACTCCAATAACAATAACTGCTTTTGGGAAACCAGCGGCCCAAAATCAGTGTCTTTTTGCAATGGGTCGCCGACTTTTTTTGTCTGCAGTTCTTTGACCAGTCGGTCGACTACTTGACGAAAAATTGGTCTCTCGACAAACAACCGCTTGACCGAACTGCAGACCTGGCCGCAGTTTAAAAACCGCGCCCAGTATAGCTGTTTTATGGTGTCCTCAAAATCAGCATCGGCAAATACAATACCCGGTGAACTACCACCCAACTCCATTATTCCTTTGATAAATTTTTTCCCGCATTTGGCAAAAATCTCCTGCCCCACCTTGGTGCTGCCGGTAAACCAGACGAGATTAATATCCGGATGATCGATGAGCATCTTTCCCACGTCTCCGGCGCCAATTGCCAGCTGAAAAATTCCGGTTGGCAGCCCGGTCTGCTGTAATAACTCGCCGAATCTTTTTTGTGACAGTGTCGTGTACTCGGAAGGCTTGAAAATGACGGTATTGCCGGCCATAAGCGCCGGAAGTACGCCGGAATTAAACATGCTCAAAGGAAAATTCCACGGCGCAATGCAAACACAGACGCCATAGGGTTCAAAGCGAATAGTAAACTCGGTATTATTTTCCTTTTTTAGAAATTCATCAGCCAGCGCTTTTGGCCCTTCCTGAATGTAATAATCAATAAAGTCTTTTTCATACTTTATATCATCCCGCGACTGGGAAATGGGTTTACCCATCTCCTGCGAAACCAATCTGGCCAGCTCTTCTTTATGTTTTTCCAGAAGTTGCCGATACTTTTTCAGATAGCCCGCTCTTTGATTAAGAGGAGTTTTTTTCCACCCAGCAAACGCTTTCTGCGCTTTTGCCACAGCGCGGTCAATATCTCGTTTAGTTGAAGTTCGCGTCTCCCCGATCAGCCGGCCGTTGGCGGGATTATATGATTTAAGAAAGGACATAATAAAAGTATACGAGTAATTGAGGGTATTATACTTCATTTCCCCAGAGTGCCATATGTTTCGTAACTTATTCAAACGTTCTAATAAAAGCTCCCTGTTTGAATGCCTAAATACTGGATACTAAATACTATACCCATCGTAGTTCATTTTGCAATAAAAAATGAACGTACGGAGGGTTATGCCGCTGAAAGATGAAGTGTTTTTTTGCAATTTCATCTGCAAGCGGTATATCTTCTATTTTTTCCCGCAGATTCTCCGCATAATTACCGAAATCGTAGCTTTGCTCCAGCAAACGAAGCGCCAGCGCCAAAAGTAAAAAATAAAACATCCTTGCCTGCTAACTTATCAATATTCTGCAGCATGGCAATGAGAGTGTTGGCGGCTGGGGCGTTACCATAACGTCCGTCTTGAGGATATGTCGCCAACTCTCCCTGAAGATCGACAAAGCCATTTTCTTTAATGTGTTTTGCTAGACTATCCACTTCTTCATCGGAGTAACTGTCTCTGCCAAAATAACGTTTAAGAATTCCTTTAGGGATTAGTCCTTGTTTTATTGCATCAGCCACTAAATGTTGCATGATAAAATCGCTAGGATAGTGGCTAACCATTGCTTCCATCTTGTCCCACTCTTTTTCTCCATACATCGCTTTCATTTCTTGTAAAGCACACAAGCCTTCTTTTCTAAAAAAAACCGCCACTCGAGCATTCATGTCAACTAACCGCCCGTTATTGGGGATATTTATCCCCACTGACAAAGTCTCGTCATCTTCATAAGTTCTGGTAAATCCCTTGTTTGGATTGGACACTGTATAATTCACTCTGACTGAAAGATAACCTTGAGCGTCTGGTACTTCTTTAAAAAATACATGCCCACCTAGGGTAATCGCCCCTTCCTCAATACCAAATATTGCCGCTGCTTGTGTGAACACTCTGGCTGAAGCTGGATCGCAGACTTGAGGGTCGTATTCCAATTCAACAGCTTCTCTGACATAGTTTTCTTGGCTAATCACTAGAAGTCTTTTTTTAGGCTGCTTTTTTGCTGAACTACTCGTTTCTGTCACCAGTTTTCCGTTTAGCGCCTTTAAAAAAGCTATCCCTCCGCTAGCGCATGCCCCTTTGACATCGATTATTTCTACACCGGGACAATTTAGTTGTTCAGCATATAACTGGCTATATCTTGCTTCCGTTCCGTCTTCATTTTGCTTTAATGGACCTACTGAACTACCAACAACAATCATATCTGGTCCTTCATCCCAGCCAAGTTCTTCTAACACTTTCCGCGCATTTTCCAAAATTATTCTGTGAGTTTCTATTTCTGCTTCTTCTCTTGGTAAGCCATTGTGAAAAACTAAATCTACGCCCAAACTGCCACCGTTTGGCACGTTTGGATGAGCAGCTTGAATACGCTTTACCAAATCGCTATCGCGTATAGGCACTCCCCAACGAGTGACTAAGCCATAACCACCCGGTCTCACTTCCACTGTTTCCGGATCAATTCGATCACCGCCAAAGCGACAAGAAGTGTCTAATCTGAATAATCCTAGTTTATATTGTATGATTTCCGGAGGAAGAGTATTTAAGTCTACCCAACTGGCGACTTCGTTTTGTGTTGTTCCAACTCGAACCGCATCAACCATAAGAATTAGAATAATAGCACCAGAAGGCAACTATTTCAAACCGATTTTCCCCGCAGATTTAACGCATATTTACCGAAAACCTTACTAGCGCAGTTAATTCCTACATATTTTTGGGGTAAGAATCGTGATATTTTTTACCAAACAAGAACCTAAATGTTTATAATCTTTCATATGGTTGAAGGAAACCCATATACAAATAAAGATAGCTGGCTTAATGGAGGGGTCGTAACGGCTTTGGCAGCGCGTTCTGGTTTGAGGCCAGACGACCCAATATTTCAAGCTGCTTATAGGAATCTTCTAGCTGACGTAGTTGATTCAAGATTTACCGACCATTTTCTTAACTTATTTGACCGTGAATTAGCGCTTCTAAGAATACCCGCACATCAACCTCCAAGTGGTAACGGAGATCTTCCTAAGGATCCTGAACAACCAAAAGCCATCTCATTTTTACAGTCCATAGCTCCCGCTTTTCTATCGAGATTTTTTAAACTTCATTAGATTTCATCTTAAATCCAGTGAGCTGCCATCATAAACCAGATTTTTGGGTTTGATCACCACCTGCTTTTTGCCCTTTTCCACATAGCCGGCGTTCAGGCTGTCAAAACCATGTTTCTTGATAATAATTTGCGCTTTTTTAACCTCGCGCTCGGGCAAAAATAACGCATAGTCCATTCCCATGTTAAAGGTCTGATACATCTCAAAATCGGCAAGGCTGGCTTTTTCTTGAATAAAATCAAACAAAGATGGCGGTTTGACGATTCTCTCAACCACATAACTAAAATTTGGTCGCGCCCGCATCAGCTTTCTTAAGCCATGGCCGGTGATGTTGGAGATATAGTGAAGATCGATCTTTTTAGTCAGTAAATCTTGTATTAGTTTGGCGTAAATATGGGTTTTGTGCAATATTTCCTCGCCGTACATCTTGCCGTTTGCCAGTTTAGTCGCATAACCTTTAGGTAATTTTTTGGCAATTACCCTGGCCAAAGACAGACCATTAGCATTGATGCCGGCGCTTTTTAATAGTAAAATCCTGTCACCTGCCCGCAGTTTTTTATCGGTAATCAGATTGGTTTTTGGTCTGATGATACCGGTAGCTGAACCGCCCAGATCAACGGTGTTGGGGACAACGATCCCCTTGAGAGTAGGTGTTTCTCCGCCACCCCAGGACACACCGGCCAAGTCGCAAGCACTCTTCCAGCCGCCGATTAAATCCCGCATCCGCACCCGATCCTGCAGCCAGTCGTTGTTTTCAATCGCCCAGTAAGCGTGAATCGTCA
>Ga0209541_10010565_pt1 | contig 14680 bp, 9 predicted proteins | sample RifCSPlowO2_01_FD_184027 | JGI IMG/M metagenome (GOLD analysis project Ga0209541, IMG submission 184027) | Groundwater microbial communities from Rifle, Colorado - Rifle CSP2_plank lowO2_0.1 (SPAdes) (version 2) | ecosystem: Environmental > Aquatic > Deep subsurface > Groundwater | place: Rifle... | reverse complement strand
TATTGTATATTTTATTCCTTTTGGAATTGAAGGGCAAGCACATACTATGCTGTTTGTCATGACTTTAGTAGCTGCTCTTTGGATTACTGAAGCGGCGCCTTTGCATGCAACAGCATTTGTTGCGGCTTTTCTCCTAATAATTTTAGTTAAGTTAAAACCTTCATTGGTATTCGCTCAGTTTTTTGATCCAGTAATTGTTCTGCTTCTTGGTGGTTTTGCAATTGCGGTTGCTATGTCAAAGCACTCGTTAGATAAGTATTTTGCCTACAAAATAATTGGTCATATAGGAAAAACTTCAAAATTAATAGTACTTGGTCTCTTGGCAACAACTACTTTTTTATCTATGTGGATAAGTAATTCTGCAGCTGCTGCAATTATTATGCCAATGGCTCTTGTAATTTTGGCAAAAAATAAGGTTAAAAAAGGAATTTCTAATTTTGGTAAGGCTTGTGTGTTAGCAGTGGGTTATGGAGCAACTATTGGTGGCATAGGAACCTTAGTTGGAAGTCCACCAAACTTAATTGCGGCTAAATTTCTACAAGATTCTGGAAATACTTTTGGTTTTTATCACTGGTTTATTAGAGGATTTCCTTATATGTTAATTTTAATGATTTTTACGTGGCTTGCCTTAATTTTCCTATATAAACCAGAGAAAGATATTTCAAAAGTAATTTCTCATAAAGCTAATCTTAATTCAAATCAAAAAAAAGTTCTAATTATATTTATTATAACAGTTATACTTTGGATAACTGAAAGTATACATAACATACATAGCAGCGTTGTTGCAATAATTCCGATTATTCTGCTTTATTTTACTGGTTTACTTAATTCAAAAGATTTCTCAAAAATTGATTGGCAAACTCTAATTCTTATTGGTGGAGGATTAGCACTTGGTATATCAATTCATGAAACCAATTTAGATTCTATTTTTGCATCTCTCCTAAAGAATTTAACTAGTGGCGGAAATATATTTTACTTACTCTTGATACTTGCAATATTTGGGGTATTGTTAACAAGTTTCATTAGCAATACTACAGCAGCTGCAGTGTACCTTCCAATTGTAGTTGCATTAACATCCACATTTAATTCAGGAGCAGTTAATACAGTTGTTGTTGCGGCCATAGGAGTTTCTTTGGATTTTATATTTCCTTTTGGAACTCCTCCAACAGCTATTGCATTTTCTACTAGATATGTAAGTATGAAAGATATAGCAAAAGCAGGTATTATCATATCATTGATGGGGGCATTATTATTAGCTTTAATAGGATTTTCTTGGCAGCTGTAGAAAATGAAGTTTTGGTTTATGATATTACAAAAGACTTATCTATCATAATTTTTTTGATATCTGAAATGCCACTTTGTTTACTGAAAGAATTTTGATGTTTTTAATTTTCAACACTTGTGTTAGAGATAAATCATTAGTCTGATATAATTTTTCCATAATTATGGAATAACAGAAACAAGTTAATGTTTCAAATAGATAAATGAGTTCATCTGAATTTTGATACAAGATTGTATTAATATCTGTTATTTATTTTTTTATATTACATAGTCAATCTTTATACAGACTATCATCATTTTCACTTTTTTCATGAGGATAGTTTTTATTCCATCTTCTGTATTCCATACCTTGATTTCCATCCCAAAGGGTAACTCTATCAGCAGGGTCTTCAGCGGAGTAAAAATCATCTGGAATTCCTACGATGCTTCTGTAACCATCGCAAAGCATGCCCCAGGTTATTTCATTGGGTATTTTACCTTTCGAGACCCATTCATTTATTCTATCATCTACTGATCTTGGTTTTTCTTCATCCATTTTATGTTCCTCCAGTATTTTTTATTCACTCAAACTAATTCTAAATTTAAGTACTTATATTTTTGTTGTAGAAATTTCTACAACAAATGTTTATTTTGATAATTAAACTGTCTTTCCTTTATGGAGCACGACGCGATGAAGCAGCCTGAAACGGTAGAAGGGAGGGAAACAAGATGGGAAAGAAAAACTTTGGCAAGGCACTTTTCGTAACCTACAATGGCATAGACGGATATCCTAAAGGGCTTTATGAAGATGATAACATAATTGCTCTCAGTGGAGAGTACGGTAGAAACGGTTTTAAAAGCTTGTACAGAACGGCACCCAATCAATTGGTACGAGAACTAGTGTTTGAACTTGCGAAAACAAGTTCGGCAAAAGTGATGGCCGGATTAAATGATGACGTTGATGAATTACTTGATAGAGTATCTACAGCATACATCTACTGCGGTCTATCGGGATTAGACACTGCACGAGACATGGTCTACAGAATGAATAGCAAGGGAATTGAAACTACTCTTGTGGGTTGTGAATGCAACTATAGTGAAAAAATTGAAACTGCAATGGAATTATGTGTAGATTTTGTTGACTCAGAATGCGGTGGATATCATACCCTAAGGAATATTGCAGAAAAATATAAAACCAAGAAAGAAGAACTGAAAATAAGTGTAGAATAAAAATCTACAACAAATAGGAATGCTTAAATAGCAAGTCGACTTGGAACTTAAGCAATGGTAGAAATAGAGAAAACACTTGTGAAACTTGGATTTTCAATTAATGAGATTAAAGTATATTTAACTTTAAATGATTATGGTTCAATGAAAGCGGGGAGAATTTCTAAATTAGCCCATATGGATAGAAGTAGTTGTTATAATGCTCTTAAATTACTCTTAGAAAAAGGACTTGCTTCTTATGTATTAATAGGAAAAGTAAAATGGTTCCAAGCTACTGGACCAAAGCGACTGCTTGATTATATAAAAGAACAGGAAGAAGATATTAAAGCTATTGTATTGAATCTAGATGAAAGACATAAGAAAAGTAAGGTAGAAGGGCAAGTTAGATTATTTAAGGGCGTAAAAGGAGTCAAAGCAATTTTCTTAGATATGATTAGGACTGGAAAAGATAATTATGTTTTTGGTTCTGAAGGACAATTTTCAAAGAGAATGCCTGAATTTGCTTTGCAATTTAAGAGGATGAAAAAAGAAAAGGGAATGCAAACATATATGATATGCAGGAAGGACAGAAAGGAAGTAGATGTAAGTTCTGCCAATCATAGATATCTCCCAAGGATCTCTGAAAGTCCTGCCGTGACAAATATTTATGGAGATAAAATTGCAATCTTAATCTGGACTGATGAACCAGAAGGGATTATTATAGAAAATGGTTCAACAGCAAAAGCCTATAAAAGTTATTTTGACTTTATGTGGAAACATGCAATGAAATTTAGATAAATTTAAGTTTAGAAATATTTGTAGTTATTAAGGTGTTAGTCTATCTCTGTCTCTTGGGAATAAACAAGCTTCTCTAATATTATCTAATTTTAGTAAAGTCATGGTAAATCTTTCTAAGCCTATAGACCAGCCACTATGTGGAGGCGCACCTGTCCTAAATGCATCGATGTACCAACTAAAATCCTTTGGATTTAAATCTCTTTTCTTGATTTCTTCTGTTAGTAGTTCAGGAATATGAATTCTTTTACCTCCAGAACTTATTTCTATCCCACCATACAGAGCATCAAAACCCCCGCTTAATTTTTCTTTTCCTTCCTTTGGCCAAATATAAAATGGTTTAAGTGATTGGGGCCAATCATGAATAAATAAAATTGTATCTTTATATATTTCATCAAATTTCTTCTCAGCCAGAGGATCAAAGTCATCTCCATATTTCATTTTATATCCATTTTTATTTAGAATTTCTACAGCATCTTTATAAGATAAGTATTTTGACTGGGGTATTTTTAAATTTAAATTTAATATTTTTAATTCTTCCTTATTTTTATCAAGTACTTTTTTTATAATGAAAACTACCGAATCTTCTAAATACTTCATGACTTCAAATTCATCTGCGAAGGCAACTTCTATATCCATTTGTCTTGCCTCATTTAAATGCCTAATAGTGTTATGTTTTTCTGCCCTCCATACAGGGCTAGTTGAATAAACTCTTTCCAGAGAAATTGCTGCCATTTGTTTATAAAGTTGAGGAGATTGAGCTAGGTAAACATTTTTATCAAAATATTTTGCTTTGAATAAATTAGTACCACCTTCTGTTGATGTTGCAATTATACCAGGAGGTTGTATCTCGATGAAATTTTGAGAGTAAAAAAATTCTCTAAATGAATTTATTATAGTATTTTGTATTTTAAAAATTGCCTTAATTTCTTTTCTTCTGATATCTAAGTATCTGTGATCAAGTCTTTTTGATAAATCTGTTTGAATTGACTTATCTTTTTTTATTATTTGAATTGGAAGATTTTCAGCTTTATTTAAAATATCTAAATCTGAAACTTCTAATTCAAGATTCTTAACAGAAACTTCTTCACTCTTGACATTTGCTTCTTTTGTTTTTCCGTTTATTTTTATTACACTTTCTAAAGTTAAATCTGCAAATTTTTCCCAAGCACTTGAATCTTTTTTAATGGTGCATTGGACAACTCCAGTCATATCTCTTAAGAGAATAAATTTTATGTTTGAGAGATCTCTTAATTCTTGAACCCATCCTGCTACGATAAATTCTTTGTTAACTATGAGATCTTTGATAAATATTCTTTTTTGCATAAAGTTAAGAAGTAAATTGTTTTTTAAAGGTTTCTAATCCAACGTCGCTAGGAAGACTTATATAGATAGAAATAATATTCATTATTAGTAATGGAGTGATAGATATGAAGAACAAATATATGTATATAATAGCTCTCTTAACAATAATTTTGGTGTCTAGTTCTACTTTAGGTTTATCAAACAATATAGATTATACAGCAAAACATGTTGAAAATGAGATTATTGTCAAATTTAAAGAAAGTACAAATGTATTAAATGAAAATAATGCTAAAAACAAAATTCAAGAAATATACAAAAAATCTAGAGTTGTTGAAAGTAAACAACTAATGAAATATACAGTAGATAATACATTAGGTTTGACAAGAATTTATAAAATCAAATTTGTGAAAAATAGTAATATAAAAGACATTATTGATACTTTAAATAAAAATAATCAAATTGAGTTTGCTGAGCCAAACTACATTCTTGAGTTAACATTAGGGCCAAATGACCAATTTTTTTGGAGGCAATGGCATTTAAATAATACTGGTCAATGTTACAATCCACCTACTTGTTCTGTTAGAACTGCAGATTCAGATATTGATGCTCTTGAAGCTTGGGACATTGAAACTGGATCTAGTGATGTTGTTATTGCTGTGGTAGATAGTGGATTAAATATGCATGTAGATATACTTGGAAATGTTTGGGAAAATACACTTGAAGTTAATGGGATAACTGGAGTTGATGATGACAATAATACATTCATAGATGATTATAATGGATGGAACTTTGTAAATAATAATAATACACTCTATGATACTTTAAATCATGGAACTCCGGCCTCTGGAGTAATTGCAGCTAGAACTAATAATAGTATTGGAGTAGCTGGTATTTGTTGGAACTGTAAAATTATGATGCCAAAAGTTTCAACATATCAGTTTTTCCCAATGGATTGGGCTATTCCTGGAATTAATTATGCTATTAATGAAGGTGCTGATATAATTACTATGAGTTTTGCTTTTTCAAGTCATTCAAGTGCTTTTGATGATATAATAAACACTGCTAATAATAATGACATATTTATGGTTGCAGGAGCTGGAAATAACAATTTTACAACTCCTTTGTACCCTGCTGCATATCCTCAAGTCTTAGCTGCAGCTGGAACACAAGCAACTGATCAAAAATGGTCTTTATCTAATTTTGGGAGTTGGATAAATATAAGCGCTCCAGCTAGAGACTTGTATACTATAAGGCTTCTTAATAGTTATGGAGGATTTACTGGAACATCAGCTGCATCACCTGTTGTAGCTGGAGTAGCAGCATTGCTTTTATCTAAGGACCCAAGTTTAACTAAAGCACAGCTTGAACAAATTTTGTTAAGTACCTGTGACAATATTGATGTAATGAATCAAGCATATGTTGGAATGTTAGGATGTGGTAGAATAAATGCTTATAGGGCTTTAATTGGAATTCCCGGAACTTTATTAGATGTAGAAGGTCATAATGGATATGTTTCAGGACAATCTGATTTAACACCTGGAGGAAGAGTAATAATTGGGCTTAAGGTAACTAATAATTTAGATGTGCCATTATATGAAGTTTCAGTTAAGTTAGATACAGACTCACCTGATCCAGACAGAGAATTTGAGATATATAGCATAGGACCAGGTGAAACTACTAATGTTAATTTACATTGGAGTTATCAAAATGCTGGAACTTATCATCCTTTTGTAATTGTTGATAATAATAATATTTTTTCAGAAACTAATGAGAATAATAATAGAATTGACTTAAATGTAGTTATTGCAGAACCTCTAAAAGGAGATAAGGAAACTAGTAGTTAGGAGATTAAAATGATACACACAAAAGCAGGAAAAATAGTAGGTTTGGCTGCACTAGTTTCAAGTTTAGCTTTTGCTACACCATTAAGTCCTGGAGAAACAGGAGCTTTTAATGCTTTTAGGAGATATTGGACAGATAGTCAATTTTCAAGACAAGCTACATGGGTTGGAAATGAAGATAGCACAAATACTATTCAATCTATTATATACACTGCTTTTATTAACTCAAATGATGCAGCACAAACAAGTACTCCTTTAACTGATGTAGATTTTATTATGGCATTGGCTGATAGACCTGCAATAACTGTGTTGCAAAGGAGAGCAATTCTTGATAATGATGGAGCTTATTTAGAAGGAACTACTGGACAGCAATATGCTGATTCGTTACAAGCTGAAACTTTTTATAATAATAATTTAATAAGACTTCATATACCTCCTGTTAATGGAATTCCTGATCCTTATGAAAATCCAATTAAAGAAACAACTTGGGGTAATGTAAAAAATCAATATAGATTTAAATAAACTTTATTTAAGATAATTTCTTATTTTTTCTTTGTAATAGCTCATTGCTAATAAAAAAACTATGACTACATTGAACTAATCGAAAGACTTTTATATTGAATATCTTAACTGTTAACAAAAGAGGATATAATGAAAAAGATACTTTGGGTTTTGGTTCTAATTTTAATGATTTATAGTGTTGATGCTGCAACATATTATGTTTCTTCTAGTACTGGAAATGATAATAACCCAGGAACAATAGCACAGCCTTGGCAAACTTTAAACAAAGTGAATACAATGGCTTTTAACCCGGGGGATACTATATTATTTAAGAGAAATGATGTATGGAATGGAGAATTGAGACCGAGTACAGCTGGAACTGCTGTAAATTTTATTTCTTATAGCGCTTATTCTACTGGAACTAATCCAATTATTCATGCAACTTCTAATTATGCTCTGAATGGAAATAAAAATTATATAAGATATAGTGATTTAATTTTGGAAAATGCTATTAATGCCGGATTTGTTACTTATTCTAATAATCAGGAATTAAATAATATTGTTAGCAGAAATAATAATGGAAATGGATATCTAGTAAGGGGTAATAATAATGTTTTTACTAATTCTAGAGCTGAGAATAATCAACAGTATGGATTCTTGGGAGATGATAATGGTGGAACTCCCTCTATTGGTTATACTTTGAATAATTTTGTTGCGACATATAACAAAGAAGAAGGTATTCAATTTAGAATTGCTAATAATATTGTTGTAAATAATGGGGAATCTTCTTATAATGGAGAATATCCAATTATTGAAGGAAATGGATTGAGCTTTACTATTGTTAATACTGCCACAATTAATAACTTTCACAGTCATCATAATTGGGGGAATGGATTATTAGTGATTGATGGGAGCTCTAATGTGAATATTTTGGGTGGGGAATATAATCATAATATTAGGGGATTTATAGACTATCCTGCTTCTTGCATTAGACTTGATACAAACACTGCTAATTCTAGAGTAATGTATGTTAAAAGTCATGATTGTGAAAGTGCTGGTTTTGTGTTAGAAGATGGTGCCAATAATAACTTAATTGCTTATAATTTGTTCTATAAAAATGCAAGGGGAGGAAGTTTCAGTAGTGTTCCTGGTCTAAACAATAAGATCTATAATAATGTATTTTATAATAATGTAGGAAGTGACAGTGGTGGATTAGCAATAAGAAGTTCTGTTCCAGTTACAGTTAAGAATAATATTTTCCTTTCTAATAATAAGGGAATGTTCTTTGACCAAGGTGGAAATATATTAACTCATACTATGGATTATAACTTGTATTTTGGAAATACAATAGATATTAGGTATGGGAGTACTAGTTATAGTTCAAATCAAGTTCAAAATGGGCAATATTATCAAGCAACTGGATATGAACAGCATGGAGTAGGATTAAATCCTTACTTTGTTAATCCTAGTTCTTCTGATTTTCATTTACAAAGTAATAGTAATGCTATTGATAAAGGTACTAATGTGGGATTAATTAGAGATTTTGATGGGATTAGTGTTCCTCAAGGGAGAGCAGTTGATATTGGAGCCTTTGAATTTATTCAAACAACCCCACAGCAATGTAGTGACGGGACTTTATATGGGCAATGCAGTGTTAATCAACCATTATTTTGTAATAATGGGCAATTAGTTAATAACTGCCAACAATGTGGATGCCCACAAGGATTATCTTGTCAATCAGATGGAAGTTGTCGGGCAGCTAATCAACCGCCTATAGCCACTATAACACAGCCTACTCAAACAACTTTTGTAGTTAATACACCAATAAACTACGCAGGTACTGGAAGTGATCCTGAAGATGGGTCATTACCTGGATCAAGTCTATGCTGGAGCTATGATATTACTGGGGATAGCTTAGGGTATATTAATTTAGGATGTGGCTCAGGTGGTACATTCACACCAGGAACTTTAGTAAACAATTTGCCAACAATTTATACTTTAAAATTAGTTACAACTGATAGCCAAGGATTGAGCACTTCTACTACAAGGGATTTAACAATAAACCCCGAAACTCCGACACAATGCAGTGACAGTGACGGTGGACTAAATTACCAAATTAAAGGGACTACCAATGATGGTATTTTAAGTTCTACTGACAGATGTTCAGATAGATATGTGCTAATAGAATATTATTGCCTGAACAATAGAGTAAATAGTGTTAGCAAAGATTGCAGGGATTTCAATGTCAGATGTAAAAGGTCTAGGTGTGGGAGTCGAAGTTTTTTTAGTAATATTGGCAATCTGTTTCGGAGTTCCGGAAGTGAATCACAAGTCGAGTCAAATTTTATAACAATGGTAATTTTACTGATTTTACTAATAGCTTTATTATTCTTGGCTAATAATGTTATGAACAAAAGAGTTAAAAAGAGAAAACTAAGATAGGATATCCTGATTTGGAAAACCTTATAAATGAAAACTAATTGTAGTTTTTCATGAAACACAGACCTAATGACGAAAGAATTGGATTAAGAGGGCAGGCATTTGATTATGCAATGGTTTTTTTAGTGATAATATATATTGTTGGTTTTTTTATGCTCTAGATGTTATTGGAAAAAAATAATCTAGAAGAGGAGATTATTAATTATTTATTAAATTCGCCTACAGACTGGGCAAGAGTGGTTGAAAGCTATAAGAATGTCTATGGTGATCAAAAGGTCGACGAACACTTTGCTGGGTTATTAGCTGAGGTTAATTTAAGACTGAAATTAGAAGATTTATCCACTAGATATAGTGAAAGACTTATGCTTGATCCAATTAAGCATGAGGCAGAAACTGATAATTATTTATTTTTAAATATTAATAATAAATTTTTTATAGAAGATAAGAGGAATAATAAAACGCATTCTGAATTAGATGAATTTGCAATAATTGATGGATTGCCCGTATTATTTGAAGTTAAGACTGGATCCTATAAAGACGGAAGTAGAGTTCTTGAAAAAAATAATCACAGAAAAATCCAGTATGCAATGAGATTAGATCGAGTTGAATATCTAATTAGACCTTTGGAAGAGTATTTTGGAAGTAAATGTGGATATGTTTTGCTAATACCACAAGATTATATATATCCATACTCATCTCTGCAAAGAGAATTAATAGCCAATAATGGTATAATAAGTAGTTTGGGTTTTAAAAGAAAGGAATTTAGATATAATATTATACCAGAGTTAATAAGAGATTTTAATTTCATTCAAGATTAATTTATTTTCTAGTTGCTATTTCAATCACATCTAAATTACCTAATTTATGATCTTTACCTATGACAATTCTCTTCTTGACATCAAATGCTTTTATGAAATTATTTCCTATATCGGTGTGAATTCTAAAGGCAAAATCCAATGCTGTTGATCCAGAAGGAATTAAAAAGCAATCTGGAATTATTCTACCATCCTTATCTTTTAAGTTATTCATTCCTCCAGGGAATACCGCAATATAATTTAATAAATCAAAAACTGCTGCATTCAGTAGATCTTGAACTCCAGTGCTATTATAATTTGTCAAAACTTCTTCTTGAATAAATTCTAAAGCAGCCTTTTGTTTTTCATTTAACTCCTTACTAATAATTTCAAAGTTATTTTCTCCAGGGATATATTTAATTAAATCCTTTTTTAGACACTCTCTTAATGCCAACTCTGAATCTGCTGAGCAAGGAATTATTTTGTATTTTAGAAATTCTTTTTTTATTCTCTCTAAGTTTTTTTCAGAACCTTTAATATCAATTTTATTTGCTGCAATAATAATTGGTTTACTTTTATGTCTAAGTTCTGTTGCAAGGTTCATCAATTCTTGATCTGACCAAGATTCTGGTGTTTCAACATTCAATTTTAAGGATTTTATTGAATTTTCAACATATTCTTCAGTAACTTTTAATCCAGATAATTGCTTATGAAGTGCTTTTATTATAGAGGCTTTTTCTTGTTTTACTTGCCTTGCAAATTTATCCCAACCTTTCCTAAGAATTTGATAATACCACATATTTAATTCAAAATCAAGAAATTCTATATCTTCTGAAGGATTGTATGAGAATGGTTCAACTTTTTCTCCTGCCTCATTTACACTACCTGAAATATCAATAACTTGGATTAAGGCATCGGCTTCTCTTAAATCATTTAAAAATTCATTTCCAAGACCTTTGCCAGCGTATGATCCACGAATTAATCCAGCTACATCTATTAATTCTATTGGGACAAATCTTTTGTGATTTATACAGGATCCAAATCTAGGATTACATTGAACATTAAAGAATGAATCAGCACAATCCACTTTCACATATGCTATTCCAGTATTTGCTTTAATTGTGACAAATGGTCTATCAGCTATTTCAACATCAGCTAAAGTTGCTGATTTAAAAAAAGTACTTTTTCCCCTATTTGGCGCTCCGACAATGCCAATTTTCATAAATATCAGATTCTGACATAGATTATAAATTTAATTATTCATAAAAATATTCTTAGAAAATTATTTATATTAGTTAAATACATAATTATATTATCAAAAAAAGAGTTAATAGAAGGAATAAATTTCTTGAAGGAGATAAAAAATTAAATTTTATAGCAAGTACTGTTTTAATTTTATTTGTTGTTACAATACTTTTATCTTATTTTTCTGATTATCAAAAAGATACAAAGAAGAGCCCTAGCCAGGAAAAAGAACAAGTTACAGAAAAAATATCTTCTATTCCAGATGACATAGCTATTGCTTATCAATCAAAATATAATTCAGTACCAACATTGCTTAATACATATGCACTTAATGAATTAGGTGCGTCTATAAATGGGAATACAATTGCATTGCCTTTTACAGAAGATCTAGATAAAAAATTAATTGCACAGGATGGGTATATTGTTGAGTTAGAAGATACACCTGTCTCAAAGAAATTTATTGAACTAAGGGATCAGGGTTTTAAGGCAGATGATTTAGTACAAGAATTGACATCTTATGAAAACGATCTGTTGCAAGAAATACAAATTGCAAAAGAAGAAATATTAGTAATCAATGCTAATATTGAATTTCGAAGTGAATTTACAAAGTCAGTTAACGGTTTTTCTATTAATGGTAAAGAAATAAATATTAATGAAATTGAAAAGATACCTGGAGTTAAAAAAGTCCATCCAAATTATATTGCTAAATTGGTTTTAATGGATAGTGTCCCTATAATTAGAGGTCCAGAAACATGGCAACTTACAAATGCAAGCGGATCTGGATTAAGAGGCCAAGGGATAAGAATTGCTGTGATCGATACTGGTGTGGATTATACTCATTCAGATCTCGGAGGTTGTTTTGGTCCTGGATGTAAAATTGAAAATGGATATGACTTCTATAATGATGATAATGATCCCATGGATGACCATGGTCATGGGACCCATGTTACTGCAACAATAGCGGGAGATGGCATTTTGAGAGGTATTGCTCCAAGAGCTAAAATATATGCATATAAGGTTTGTAGTGACGGGGGAGGTTGTCCTTATGATTATATTATTGATGCCATTGAGTCATCTATAGATCCTAATAATAATAATAATTTTAATGATCACGTTGATGTTATGAGTATTAGTTTAGGTGGACCAGGGAATCCGGATGATCTTTTAAGTCAATCTGTTGATAATGCTGTTGATGTGGGCATAGTTGCAGTTGTTGCTGCAGGAAATAGTGGACCTGCTGGAAATTATAATTGTAGGCACGGCGGTGATGGAAGTTCTAATTCAATTTGCAGTCCGGGGACCTCAAGAAAAGCTATAACTATAGGTGCTTCATGTAAACCATTTGATGTTGGATTTAATTTTTATTGCGATGAAGATATAGCGGGTTTCAGTTCAAGGGGACCTGTTATTTGGCAAGGAGAGACTTTGTCAAAGCCAGATGTTGTTGCACCTGGTGTAGAAATCTGTGCTGCTCAATGGGAAGATGCTTGGCAATATGATGAGTGTTTAGATGATGAAGAACATACGGCAATTTCAGGCACTTCAATGGCTACTCCCCATGTTGCAGGTGTGGCAGCTTTAGTTAAACAAGCACATCCTGACTGGACACCTAATCAAGTTAAGGAATCTCTTAAATCTACTGCCGAGGATTTAGGATATGATGAAGCAATGCAAGGACAAGGTTTAGTTGTGGCAAATGATGCTGTAGCAATACCAACATTTGCAGAGATTACTCCACTATATTGGGATTTTTATGATACCCCTACTGAGAGATATTGGGATAGAAGTTTTCAATTTGGTTTAAGAAATAGAGGACCAAATACGCAGGTATTTAATATTGGAACAGAATTTGAACAGATTGGAATAACTTCCCAAGTACAACCTGTAACAATAACATTAAATGGTTTTCAAGAAGGTACATTTTTGTTCTCAGTGAGGATAGACCATGATTTAGTTCCAAGTAATGCCTATTATTATGGAGATATCGTAGTTAGTAATCCTAATAACAATTTAATAAAAGCTCCTATTGGTATAAAAGTTGATCCCAGTATTATCTCAGATCCTGTTAATATAGACCTTGGTATTGATACCCCTAGTCTACCTACATGGAGCTCATCTAGATCTTTTAGTATTCAAAATTTAAGAACTGACCGAACTATAAATCTTAATTTGGATATAGAATGCTGTTCTAGGAAGGATATTTATGGTGAATATATAGAAACGATTAATTTCAATCAAGTAAACTTAGGTAGCAACCAGATGCAAATAGGGCCTGGTTCAAGCTCTCAAAATTCTTTAAATTTACAAGTTGATAATTCTGATTTATCAAATGGGATATATGAAGGTAAAATCATTGTAAGTTCAGCTATACACAATCTTGAGATACCATTTACTTTTGTAAAGTTTTATTTAGCTGATACAACTTTTCCTATAGAACCTGTATGGGTTTGGGTTAGTGATGGATCTTCTTTAACTAATTTCTATTCGGATCCTGGATCTTCTAATTTAAAGATTTATTTAGATCAACCAGGAGTCTATGATATATATGGATACGAGTCCTTTGGGAAATTATATGGTGTTGAGAACGTAAATGTTAATAGTATTTCAGCTATAACAGTTCCAGGTGTAAACAACAGATATAGTACTGAATTTACAGATGAACAAAATAGAGCAATGCAATCCTATGGAATTGACTGTGTGGGAGATTCAATTATTATTAATAAATTTGTACCAAGTGTTTCTATGTGGATTTGGTGGTTTGGATGTCCTTTAAATGGTTTATTATATCAGGCTGGAAATCTAAATGAAATGAATTATGGACATGCATTTATTGTTTTACCTCAGAATAATCCTGATAGAGAAGTTTATTATTTCAATGCAAATGTGACAGGTTTGACTGACTCCTTAATGTTTAATAATAGACCTGGAGATCTTAGAGTTGTAAATTTTAAATTAATTTCTGAAACTGAGAATTTTAGACCTGCATTTAAAGCAACAAATTTAGTACCTCCAGGAGGAATTGGTTCAGTGACTTGGTTTCCAGATGAGTACCAGAATGAAGATAATTTTAGAATATACTTACAGAAACATCAAGCTTCAATGTTTCATTATTCACAAACAATTTATTCAGAAGATCTTGATTGGCAGCATGAAACTGCTTTGTTATCTAATGAAAATCAAAAAGTAAACTTTAAAAGAATTAATTATAATAGAGATGGATTTGTTACCTTATTGTCAGAAGATGTGTCAAAAAGTACTTTAGGATTGGGTCCTGACTTTTGGTTTGGGCAGGTA
>Ga0209541_10010564_pt1 | contig 14683 bp, 18 predicted proteins | sample RifCSPlowO2_01_FD_184027 | JGI IMG/M metagenome (GOLD analysis project Ga0209541, IMG submission 184027) | Groundwater microbial communities from Rifle, Colorado - Rifle CSP2_plank lowO2_0.1 (SPAdes) (version 2) | ecosystem: Environmental > Aquatic > Deep subsurface > Groundwater | place... | reverse complement strand
CTAGGCAAAACATGAATAGCAGAACCTACACTGATGTTTAGTTTGTCGTTACGTGAAATCTTTTTTCTTAGGGGATAACGCCAATTTTTGCGATATCCTTTAGGATTGCATAATGGAAGAACTACTATGGGAATTCCCCTGTTTTTTAACAGATTTAGGTAAGCAATATTTTCTGCAATAGCATTAGGCCCTGCCGGTTCTTCTCCGTGGATGCCCGCAATAAGCCATAACGCTTTTCCTTTTTTTGGCGTGCGATAACAAAGGATAGGCAGAGATATCTTCTGGCCGGAGACTTCATCCGGCTGCAGATAGATTATGTCAGAAAGCCAACCATTTTTGGCCAATCCAGCATAAGAATCGTATAACTCTTCAATCGGTTTTCTTTTGTCTAAAGAATATGTTCTGACCTTTTTCATACTCCAAGAAAATCACCTATCTAATATATATCTTTTGGAGAATAACAAGTTATTTCTCTTAGTTTAAATGCCCATAGTATTAATTCTGATTCCTCCTTCAAGATGGGATTTATTTGGAGATACAATTCGTTTTCGTCGATAATAGTTTAGATAAACGTTATCTAAAACTTTTTCCGCTTCATCTTCCAGACCGATATACTCAAAAATTGGATCTATGATAATTGTTCTTTTCTTCGTATTTTCCGTATTTTCGTTCGGGAGAGAAATGCTTAGCCAATAGTGCTGATTAAATGGATTTTTGTCATCTCCAAAAATTTGGGGAGCATACACTTTAGCAATTTTCTCTAAGATTGGATACCCTGCATCCGCAAAAAAAGTGCACCGCTTTAAGGAATGCGCGGACAGTTGAGCGAACAATTTTTCAACAATTTCGGTTACCGTCTTTCTCTCTTCATCGTTCATCTCATCAAAGTTTATTCCAAGCGTCATCTTAAAAACTAAACGCCGCAGCTCGGATTTGAACCGAGATATCCTTGCGGAAACAAGCTCTGTGGTAACTAAATTCCAGGCTTGCGCAATACCAGGTTATGCGACTACGGCAGATACCAAGGCCTTTAGCAACCTTGGCCGATATATGCCGGCGAGGAGACATTCAGGCAGTAATATTCATACTGGCATTTGAACTCCCGACATCCACGAGGCACATCTTTTATTTCATCGCCTTTCGGCTCAGAGCTCAAGATTTTATGAGCGTGGCCTTCTAGCCAGGCTAAAGTACGCCGGCATAACAACTGGAAACAGCACGTGATTTATAAAATTGCTTATCTTTTCAATAGACATCATCTTCTTAGGTAAAACCAGAAGTTTTACGTATGTGCATAGCTCGTTCGCGCAATTTCTCAGATAACGAAAACTCGGCATAACTGCCGAGGTTTTAAACCGCCGATTTTTCTATAAAAAATCTGAGAAGAAATTGTTCCTGGTGGTCTTACGACTGCAAAGGCGCTCACTGGCCAAGTGGCGCTATGCACATACAGTTTTACAAAAGTTTTATAAACAGGTATCATTCTTTGAGAATAGTGACTAAACCATGGTAAAACAATTTTTAATATCAGATAAACCAAACATTATACAGGATTACACACATGGTGATATACAGGAAGTGTTTTATTCTGAAACAAGGTATCTAAACATAGACTTGAAAAAAGTAGCGTACTTCACCAACAAAAATCGCGAGGATTGTGTTGCGGTGGTTGTTCCAGGAGTTATTGTCTCTGATGTCTATCAAACTGAGCACGGTGTATCCGCAGTAGATATAGAACCGATTCGAGATTCTGGATTAAAAGCTAAAGTAGAAGAATTAATAACAAAACAAGAGAACGGTAAACTCTGTTTTTGGTAGTAATAACAAAATTTAAAAGTTTTTTTAGAATAGAGATATATCCCTCAACAAGGATAAATTAAATCTTCCCTGCTTCTTTCTCTAAATCCTTGAATTCTTTCTTCAAGGCTTCGGCTGCTTTTTTCAATGCATCTCGAGGTTTGATAGAAGTAGTTTCTAACATCATCTTTGGCTTGCCAGTCAAGGGATGATCAATGCTATAGACCGCTAAATGCACTCCGGACACCTCTAGTAATTTCGCTCGTAAAGCATTACAAAAGGTGTGGCCTTCTCCTTCTATCTCAAAAAGCATCTTCTTCGGGCCTTCTTCAAGAATGTTTATCTTCATAGTTTCTTAGAAAACATAAGTTATTTATATAGATTTGGATTAAATTCTTGTCTTAAAAGTTCCCTTCAATATATCCTCTGCATAAGCAAGGATAAGGTTTCCCCGAATGATTAGCTCTTCAGGCATCCCGGTTTTGCCATCAGCAAAGAATTCTAATTGCCGCACTTGGGGAAAGATATACTTCTGGTTTTGGTATTCAACCAGAATGTTTATCTCTTTGAATGGCAGGCCGTAGCGAATCATAGCTTCTCCTGCCTTTTGCGGGTCTACTTTCCAGCTAAAAGTGTTAGTTTTAGACCAGTACTGAACAAAGATATCTCCTTTCAGAGTCTTTAAGCTGCGATCCCCAGTCACAATCTCTCCGTTGATTTTCCGCCTGATTAAACTGAGCATATCTTCTGGAGGTAAAAAGACGATATTTTCCACAAGTATCTCTTCCAAAGTCATTTGAAGAGAGATGGGGGTATTATTTAAAATATTTTCTACTTAATAATAAAAACATTAAATCTTTTCTACTCTCCATAAGCCAACGTCTACATTAGAAACCGGTTTGCGATGAAAAGAAAAAGCCGCTTTGATGATAAAAGTATACTCCCAAAAATCAGTAATCTTAAAGTCGTTATCTTTAGCAACTGCTTCTACGAATCGTTTAGTACTTACTTTATGCATAGAATAGACTATTTTTGCCAGAGAAAAAGCCTTTTCCAGGAACTTTTTATCTGCATGCTCTTCTTTTGTACCGAAGGGCGGATTCTGCAGCACCACATCCATCGGCTGGTCAAACAGCTCAATGCCACAGTGCAAGAACTCGGCTCGGCCGATGTCCCACTCAACTCTCACTTTTTCGTAATTTTCTTGGCAAATTTGGATAGAATCCTTATCAACATCCACAAAAAAGACTTTTTTTGCTCCTAAAAGCAAAGCTCCAATCCCCAAAATACCATTCCCGCACCCCGCATCTAAAATCGTCCGGTTGCGAATATCTCCTTTCTGCACAGCATTCCATAGCCAATCTGCAGCAATGTCCACTGGTGTTGGATACTGCTCTTCTCTCACTTTTTGATTTTCCCAAGCCTTTAAATTGCTCAAAACTTGAGATAAATCTCGTTTAGATAAAATTCCCATTTGTTACAATACTGAAAAGTTGTATTTCCATTGTATTTCCATTGTTTTTCTTTGCTAAACGGATTTTTTTGTTGCTTAAAACCTTTTGCTTCTTTAGTTACTATTCTAAAATACTATTTTAATATTTAACTATAATAAAATGAAACAAATAAAATTAACTATCAGAAATAACAATTCAAGTTAACTATTATCTAGTACAATCAAAACAAAACTATCAACTAAAACCTTTAAGCAATTATCAAAATATTTAGGGACATATTTTCTTAGACATTTTGTGGTGCGACATTTATTTTACTATCTTTAGATTTTTTTTCTGTATGATACCCCCAAATCAATTTCTCGTCGAGAAAATCATCATTTTCAAATATTTTGACTACACAAAAAAAACAACAGAAAAGAGAAAACCTTTTAAACCCAATAACTTTTCTTCTTTTGTTCAAATATTTTTATCCGGCGGTTTTCTCGTCGGTACTTTAGTTAATTTAGGGGTGGGATAAGTGGAAAAAAGGGGATTTACAGAAGTAGATACAAAACTGAAAGCGGCCTTTGCTAAAGTCAAGCAGGACTTTATTGAGCATCTTTCCGCGATCAATGAAAATACTTCTGAAATTCAAGCTCTTTATGACTACTTGTATTCACTCGATGCAAAGATTGAAAAGATCTCCCAACGTGTAGAAAATATCCAAATGTCCTTGGGAGTTTTTGAAGAGAAAAAATCGATTACATTAAACAGTCAGGAAAAACAGATTTTCCTTGCCCTTTACACTGAAGAGTCCCCCATTTCGCATCAGGAAGTTGCCCTGAGGTCAGGCCTTTCCGAACCAGAAGTTCGGGAATTTTCTATGAGCCTGACCCAGAAGGGCATCCCAATTCTTAAGAGTTTTTGCCTGGGAGAAACTAAACTAAAGATTCCCCAGCAATTCAAAGAAAAACAGGCCAAAGAAAACATAATAAACTTATCATTGGACTCATTTTTCCCCCAGCAGAAATCTTTGATTAATGATTAAAGGTTTTATATGTATTTTAAAGATTCATAATCTATTTAAACGCTTTCGAATAATCATTTTTATGGAAAAAGAGATCGGAGATTTTTTAGAAGAAGTAGACAATTTAAAGAAGAAGTTGGTAGACGATAGTCAAATCATTCCTACCGCGTCATCTTTAGACAATTTACTTCGGGAAGTCGAGAAATCAGACATGGCGAATGGCCACGGCCAAAAAGGGACTGTTTACAGAGAAGTGGCAGATCTTTATTCTACTCTGTTCCACCGCTTAAAAGAAAAATATGACCAACACATAGGATATTTTACTTCCATCGGCATGCAGAGATAAATTGCTTTATCTTTGCTTGAATAATTGGATAGATAACTTATTCTTTGGCTAATAAATATTCTAATCATCGCTTAAAACTTCTATGCGGAAGATATAAATATAAGTTATGTTCGTATAATATACATTAAAGGTAATTCGTTTAATAAAATATCTATGCGAACGAAATGAATCCCAACCAAAGACAAATTATTTGTTGCAAAGGATGTAATATACAGAAGGAACACCATGCAAAAGGTTACTGTTACAACTGTTACAAAAAATTGTGGTGGGTACCAAAAAAGATAACCTGTAAAAATTGTGGAAAAGATAAACCACACAAGGCATTTGGTTTGTGCAGCTCGTGTCATATGAAAAAACATCATTACCACCTTATCAAAGAATATAACTCCCGTAAATATCATCGGTTAGATTTAGAAACATACAAAAAAATAACCACTCGATGTATCCTCTGCGGATTTGATTGCATAGTCGAATTACACCACCTCGATCATAATCATCAAAATAATGATTCTAAAAACCTTTTAGGATTATGCCCAAACCACCATAAAATGTACCATCATGAAGTATACCGGGAAAAAATAACTAAGATGATAGCGGAGGCACTCCATGCTCGATGATTTGAAAAATGAACTTAAATTAGCCGGGTATAGCATCAAAACTACACAGGCGTACCTTTACCACAACTTACGTTTTTTAAAATTTATACAAAAAGAACCCCCCCAGATAACAGAAGTAGATATAAAAACCTATTTAGCAAATCAACTCGATATGCATAGCAAGAGTAGTGTGGCATTAATCAAAAGTGCATTGAGATTTTATTATGGAACCATATTGAAAAAAGAGATAGTAAACTTCAAAACACCAAAACAAGAAAAAAAATTACCGGTGGTGCTTTCCAAGGAGGAAATAAAAATTCTCATCAATGCCGCTTCAACTTCTAAAAGTCAATTAATCATCAAAATGTTATATGCTTCGGGTTTGCGTTTAAGCGAATGTCTGAACCTCAAAATAAATGATTTGGAACTAAAAGAAAAAATTGGGTGGGTACGGAATGGCAAGGGAGGCAAAGACCGCAGTTTTATTCTCGCTGAAGGGTTTATTAACGATTTGAGCAGATATCTAGGCTACCACTCTGGACCTTATCTCTTCTCGAGAGACAAACCACTTACTCCTCGCAATGTACAAAAAATCATCAAACGAGCGGCCCAGAAAGCTGGAATAGCCAAGCCCGTCTCCCCGCATAAACTGAGGCATAGTTTTGCTACCCACCTTTTGGACAGTGGCACGGACGTGAGAGTTATCCAAGAGCTCTTGGGCCACTCTAACTTGCAAACTACCCAGATATACACTAAGGTCTCTTTAGAAAAAATCAAGAAAGTCAAAAGCCCGTTGGATAGTCTTTAAACTCAAATCAAAGAATCCTTCCTTGATAGCAAACTCCGCATTAATCTGAAGGCTTACTTTAACTTGTTCTTGATTAACGGCTGTAGAAGCTGCTTCAGCTGTTGCCGTCTTATTCGCATAAATCCACGGCCCGCCGAGATAGCTGCTTTCAGAGTGGTCGCATCAGCCTGTACAAAGCATCCCTTAAGGCCGTCATAAACCAATCTTAATTCTAAAGAGAATAAAATTGATTACCTGTATGTAGCACTAACCGCATACTGACAATAAACCTCAAAAAAATTAAGCTTTTCTTAGCATCCGGTTGAATTTAGCTACATCCTGATTGACTCTTCCTGGAACATAAAGCAAGTCATTTTTCGTAGTGTCTAATCTTTTGGCAAGTTCAGTGTGGTTTGCATTACCTGCGTAAATTTGTTCTAGCCAATTCATTGCTTCTTTCTTGCTAATATCGCCGGCAATTTGCTTGCAGCATACCCTTACTGCAGCATTGACTTTATCATCTTCTAACGATTTTACTTCGTTTTCATCAACCGTAACTATATGCATAAACCCCCCCACTCCGAAGTTAGCTGTTGCCGCAGCGCAGGCCAAAGCCACGAGATAGAAATTATGTTCCGATGAAATTTTCTCCCAGTCAATTCCCGAGGTTTGAGTGGAAAGATAAGCTCCTGCTAAATCTCCTCCTGAGCCATCAGTAATTACCGGAGCGAGGTTGACTTGCCCTAATCTTGCTCCTTTATAATCCGCCAAGCCATACTTACAGAGGGATTTTTGTTTCTTATCATAAGCCACGACATAAAGGGAGCCATATCCCCGAGATAAAGCTTGATGCATATCCTGATTAAATTTTTCCACACTGGTGTAAAATTCCCGATGGATCATCTCTTCCCTCTTGGCAGGATCAGAAATAGTGGAATTTTTTATTTTAATGTCTTCGGACAGCCTTTGAAGATGAAGCTGGTATTGCTCATCGTATTCTTCCTGTTGGCGCTTTTCCAATTGAGTCATCAGCTGGTCCAATTCTCCGGCTTGAGATCTACGGATAAAGTCAATGGCATTAAGTAAAGTGCTTCCGGTGCCATTTCCAATCAATACCCCGTGATAATTTTCGCGCGTGAACAGCTCACTTTTTTTGAAGTGGTCGCTGGTTCTTTGGCCGAAGCCGACTTCGCTGTCTACCGCAAGCATATTATTAACGATAACATTTAATGTCATTTTGGTATTACCTCTTAAGTTTTAAATCTTGAGATAATTGTTTAAAACGATGCCATTTTTAAGCTTTTCTGTCTTTGCTTTCTGCAAGTAGTAACTGTTTCATAACGCTCAAAAAATATAGCCCCACCCCTTAGGGTGTGGGCTCTTTTTTGGCGTCCTAAAAATCCGCCTTTCGGCGGATTTTTATGACCTTTAAAAGCCCGTCTTCTTTTAACCAGAAACATGCCTCGGAAATTCTGCTCCCCGCACTTTCTTATCTCGTTGGAAGATTTTTCTTAAATACAGAGTGTGCTGCATCCCTGCGGGAAACAAGAGAAACAAAAATACCGTGGTGATTACATTCAATCTTTTACAGGAGTTTCATCATTTCCTTTATTTGACTCTTTCATCTTCTTTACAGTCTTCTTGAACGCTTCCACCTGCTTTTCGCTAAGTTTGCCAAATCTCAAGCAGTTGATTTTAATACTTCTTAAAAAAGAATTTTCTTTATAGAACTCTTCAGGAATATTCAGCAGTTTTTTCATCGCTGCATCTTTGATTTCTCCCACCATCTCTTTCTTCTGGCAGTCATAACAGAGAGGAAAATTTGTCCGCCATGTGATCAAAACATAGTTCTTCTTGCACCGGCCGCATTTCTGCTTGTAAGTTACTGCCATAAAAAAAGAAAGTCTTCTCTCTTTAATTACTTTTCCTTATTCCGCCGCATTGATCGGAATTATGCTCCTTTCAAGGCCTTAATGACCTCTTCCCCCAATTTTTTAAGTTCCCCGTCTGTTGGCGGCCGGCGAATGCTTCCTTCCAACCCACAGATTATATATCTGCTTTCTTTCTCTGCGGTTAAACATAAAGAGTTTCTTTCCCAGTTTTCCTCTTTTTTAAGATTTTCTACTACTGCTTTGGCGAGATCTGCCAGAGAATCGCCTGTCCGATGATGATATTCATATCCCACCGGAAGAGGTCCTTCTTGAGAGGCTTGCCAGCGAAAGTGGTACTTTTCCCCTACCAAGGTCTCTATTACTAAAATCCGGTATTCTCTTGCATTGCTTGTCATTTTATTCCCCTCTGCCTTTGTTCATTTTTTTTAAATGCTGATAAATGATCTTCGACCAGCTTTCCATCTGAGGCTCGAATTTGGCCAAGTGCTCGAACGCCATCAACCGGCCGGATAAGTTGCTTGTCTCTCTTACTTTGATATGCGGGCTGGTGCCATCCACTAAAAAGACCATCCCAAAATGCGCCTTTCCTACTTCATTTGAATCGTCATTGATAAAACCCACTAATTGAGGAGCAAAACTGCCCGCATAATACAGTTCTTCTTCAAACTCCCGCCGAATAGCTTCATGAATTACCTTCGCCCCCTTATTGCTGCCATCTAAAGAAGAGATATGCCCCCCGATACCTAAAGAAAAACGGTTATGCAGACGCGGCTCTCCTCCTGCTCCCAACCGGCGAAAAATAAAGAACTCATTATGAAATTTAAAGACAATATAAGGGATAACTTGTTTAAATTTGGGGTCTTTTTCGGCTAATTTTCTGAATAAGAACATACTGTAATTGTTCATCAACTCAACAAAATCTATCTTAAAATCTTTGGCGCTTTTAAAGCCTTGAAAATATCCTTCCTGAAACAGCCGATTAGTCGGCACTACCAATACCCTCTCCATTTCAAGGCAGCCAATAAGGAAATTTATAAGATTTGCGATAGTAGAGAATAACTATATAAACCTAAAAAATATTCTTCCCTCATGCCTAAAGAAACCATCCTTGTTTTCGGCTCTCACTCTGACGATTTTGTTATAGGAGCTGGAGGAACTATCGCTCGATATGCAAGAGAAGGAAAACGAGTAATCTCTATAGTTTTCTCTTATGGAGAGAAATCTCATCCCTGGATAAAGGAAGAAGTGACCAGGAGTTTCCGTCTGAAAGAGGCAAAACGAGCGGCTAAAGTATTGGGCTGCCAGCTGTTCATACTTAACTTTCGGGAAGGGAAATTTTGGGAAGATTACCAAAAAAATGGAAATGAAGAAAAACTTTTAGCAATCTTAAACAAAGAAAAACCAGTCAAAATTTTTACCCATTCCGGAGAAGACCCTCATGGTGATCATCACGAAGCATTTAAGATTACCTTAGATTTATTAGCCAAGATGAATTCTCCTCCGCCGGTCTATTCTTATTCCATCTGGAATCCAGTCAGCCGTAAAACTTCGTATCCCTGCTTATTTGTGGATATTTCTCATACTTTTGCCCAGAAAAAAGTTGCTCTCCACTGTTTCCCGAGCCAATGGCTTTCCGTTTACACTTTGATCGGGGGGATATACTTCAAGGCCCTGAGCCAAGGCCTGCGGATTGGGGTAAGATACGGAGAAAAGTTTTTCAAGATTAAATAAAAATTAAAAAGAATAAACTAACTAAAAAACAGATAAAGAAAAAAGTAAAACGAGGCGTAAGAAATGAGAAAGCCGAATTTGGTCATTGCCACGGATACCTGGTATCCAAAAAAAGATGGGGTAGTAAAATTTCTTAATGAATTACTGCCTCGATTAGTTGCTGATTTTAATGTCACTCTTCTTACTCCAAATTATGATTCAAATCATATTCTTCACAAAAAAAACAAATTTCTTTTAGTGAAGCTGCCGATTTCCTCTTGGTTAAAGATATCTGGTTACCATTCTATCAAATTGACTCAGGCCAATAGGGATGAAATCAAGCGAGCAGTAGAAGAAGCAGATGTAGTCTGGGTGCAGGATTTAGCACCAATAGGTAAATATGCTCTGCAGTTTAGCAAAGAGCTAGGCAAGCCAGCGCTTACGTTTATACATCAAATAAACTGGGAGCAGCTGCCGCGTATTCTGCCGGGAATCTTCCGCTGGTTTGCCACCCCTTTAATCAGAAGACTCACAATAAAACGGCTTAATCAATTCAATTTGACTATGTTCCCTCACCTTGGCTTAGCCGAAATCTTTGAAGAGCGCGGTTTTCAAGGCCGATGGGAAATCGTCCAGCTGGGCGTCAATTTCCATCATTTCCGGCCAGCCAAGGACAAGCAGCAGGCCAAAGAAGCTATCGGCTATTCTCCTAAAGAAAAGATTATCTGCTATCTCGGCAGAATCAGCACTGAAAAAAACTTAGATACTTTATCAAAAGCATACGTCAAACTTAAAGATAAGCTAACTAATGCCCGCCTGCTGATTATCGGAGGTGGTTCAAAAAGGAAAGTGGCTGAACTGCAGCAGATTAGCGGAGTAAAGGTCACAGGCTTTGTTTCTGATGTGGTCCCTTATCTGCAAGCTGCTGATGTCTTTGTCATGCCCAGCCTGACAGAAACCACTTCCCTAGCTACTTTAGAGGCAATGGCCTGCGGCCTGCCAGTAATTGTCACCAAAGTCGGTTTTATGAAAGAGTACATTAAAAAGGATTATAACGGGATGTTCTTCCCCCGCAACAATGTTACTAATCTCTCTTTAAAGATTACGCATCTGCTTATGGACAAACGAAAGCGGGCAGAATTAGGAGAAAATGCTCGGGAAACAGTTATTCGGGATTTCGCTTGGGGAAAAACATACAAAAAGATCAAGAGAATTCTTCTGAAGGCTGTAAGAGTTTAGTTGTTACTTTGATGTAGTTACCTCAGTAACATTTATAAATAAGCTTCATTTTGAGATTAGATGGCGTTTCACAGAATAATGAGTGTACTTTTTCCCCTTTTGCTTGCTACTCAGGCAGAAGCAAAAGACTACTTGGTAAGGAAAGGTGATAATCTCACTAAAATCAGTAATAGAATAAGTTCTTCAGTGGAAGAAATTCTTTCGTGCAATCCGAGCATTAAACCGAGTAGTAAACTCCACCCCGGTCAGCATTTGAAGCTGGAGCAGGATTACCAAGTAAAAGAAGGAGATTCTCTTTTGGGCATTGTTTATGATAACGGCATCACCCTCTCTGAAGTATTAGACTTCAATCCGCAATTAAAAGATCAAGATTTGATTTATCCCGGACAACGGTTATCTCTGCCTTGCAGAGAGCATCGTGCCAAAAGAAAAAGTAGTCTAGAAGAGATGGCCGAAGATGGAGAAAAAGCTCCTAAACAAAAAAAGAAAGTTTTTACTAAAAAAAAGCTCCGTTTACCAAGCGGTTTGGAGCTAGAAGTAATCAGCAATCCTCAACTGATTGGTGAAGGCCGAGAGTTCTACGATCCGGGGTATTCCGGCAATCCCCTTGTCAAAGTAAGAAAAGAAGATTTGGGAAAAAAAGTTTCCAAATATTTCACTTTAGGAGAATTCGCTCGTATTGAGACTATACCATTAGCCAAAAAAGAATTTACTCAGGCAAGATGGGGAGACACGTATTATACTCATATTCGAATTGAATCTGATATGCTAAAAAGATTAGATAATCTGCGGGCACAATTAAAACGGCCGGTCTCTATAAATTCCGGCTACCGTTCATACGGCTACAACCAGAGATTATACCAAAATGTTTATCATCGAAAACAGACTAAAAGCCGCCATTGTTCCGGCGATGGTGTAGATATAGACTTGGGTTATAAAACAATTCGCCGGTCAATAGAAAGAATCTTCAAAAACGGCGGCATTGGCAAAGGTTATTCGTTTACTCATCTGGATACTCGAGGTTGGCCGGCAAGGTGGCGTTACTAAAATGACACCAAACATTTACAAAAAGATATTTGAAAAGTATTCGTTAGACGAATTGGCTAAAAAAGATTTCAGAAATAGTCTGGTGGTTCATCCTGTTGTTAAATGCAGATGCGAATTAGTCTCTGCATCATCTTGGTTCTCCGCTCTTCAGGTTTTGCGCCAGCAGGGCAGCGAAAAGACAATCGCCATCAACGGACAAACATATGTCCGCCCTTTCACCCTGAAAGAAAACCTGCAGGCAAGAATTGAAGATTATAACACTTTAACCAATCCAGACGGCACCCGGCGGACAGAAGAAAAGCGAAAACGCTTCTTCAATACTTGGCTGGATTCCTGCTCCGGCACCCATTACCTTGCCGGAACCACGAGATTTAAGATCATTCCCTGTTCAAATGAGCTGATAACTTTGGCTCAAGCTCCGGTTGATGATTATCTGTCTGTCCATTACACTCAAACTTTAGGAACTGAGCTTGACAGCGCCCGAGGCAAGTACAATCAGGATTTAAGCCGGGTAGAAGTCTTAGAACAGCCGGCTTGGCTGGCAGCCGTAGAAGAAGACAGAGTTTTGTTAGGCGAAGCCTTTGATGTTATGCGCACCGTCAAAAAAGCTCCTGCTGATTGGAAAGAGATGGGCTTTTACGTCTGGCCGAGCCAGGTGCAGGACGAGTTAAGGCCGCTGTTCACCAGCAGCCGGGGCAGGGGCGGTATTGCCGGTGACGGGGGCCTGCTCTGTAGTGATGGCCGCTTCCTGCGCAGTAGTCCAACGTCGTAGGCGCGCAAAATTAAAAATGAAAAATAAACATTTATCTTTACTCGCAGCCGTTTATCTGGCCTGCCAAAGCCCTGCTTCTGCGCCAGAAGTCCTGCCGTCTACAAGCATCATTCCGGTGGAATCAACTCTGCAGCAGAGATTAAGTCCAGAGGAAGAAGCAGAGATGCGCGAACTGCTCAATCATGCCGGAAGTTTTGCTTGGCACAAGGAAGATGCCACCAAACTCGCACTTCAGCAGAAAGATATCCCTCAAAAAGATATCCAAGAATACTTGGCCGTCAATGATTTCAAGGGATTGATCTATCAACGAGACCAAATTTCAGGAAGCGCCTGGCTGAATGACCCTCGCGTTTTAGAAGCTATTGTCTATGTTGAATCTTCAGGCAATGCTACTATCGGCTGCAATTCCAAAGGAGCCTGCGGCCCGGCCCAGGTAAAAAAGAACGGCTATGTAGAAGTAGTCCGTTTATTGTTCGGAGACCACGAAGAAGCCAAAAAATTTAGAAAAAAACATGGCTCTAAACTAACTTATATCACTAACCTATTAGACGCACTTTCTGGGTGGAGATTCAGCAAGGTAAGAGATCATTCTGTTCAATTACAAGAAGAATGCAAACACTTGAACAGCAAGATTAAAGAAAAAGAGACAGAAGTAAAGAGTCTTGAAGAAGCTTGTAATAAGATTTCTTGGCAGGGAGAGTGTAATAAACAATATGCTGTTTTACGAAACGAACTAAGAGAATATCAACTGAAAAACAGCCAAGTTTTTTCTTTATACACTTTATTACAGAACGGTTTAAATCCTACGTACACTCCAGCCAGAGAAGATTATCAAAACCGCTCTCGGTTTTTGGCTTCTTCGGCAGTAGATGCTTTGATGGCTCAGCTGACCGACAAAAAAGAAAACTGGGCAGAAACTTTTGATATCCAAGAAGAGATTACTCACGGATGGGAAGAAACGAAAAATAACCCTTGGTTCAATCTTTTGGTGGCCGATACTCATCTAGCTTATTATATCGATTATTTCGACGACAAACAGCTTGGTTTAGAAGCGTACAATTCCGGCATCGAAACCGTTAAAGCTAGGTTAAAGAAAGACAAGACAAAAATCGCCAAAGGCAGTTATCAGCGAGACATTTCAAAGATGAGAGAATCATTCGGTCAAAACAATATAGATGTATACGGAACAAAAGGCGGCCCAGAACTAGAATGCAACCACGTTTTCAATTCCTGTTTTGGAGAGTGGTTTTCTCAGAATAAATAATTTCTCAGACAAATAGTTCTCAGAAGAAATAATTATAAATAACTCCCTTCTTCAATCTTTTATGAACCAGCCCGCCAAGCCGTTAGACATCTCCACTGCCCTAAAATTCTATAAGCGCAGAGAAATTCAAGAAGAGATTGTCCGCCATGCGGAAAACCGGGAAGCGGCCATTCAGTTCAACGGAGTCTTCGGCCGTCGACCAGAAATCCTGCATCATCCCACAGAAATTATCGAAGCTGTACAGAACGGAGCTACTTCGTTTCACGTTTCTGAAGAGAGATGGTTCAATCCCCTGCAGTTAAGCACTGCTCTTAAAAAAACAGAATTAGAGCAATTACGCAGCGGATGGGATTTGGTTTTAGACATTGATTGCAAGGTTTTCGAATACAGTCGGATTGCTGCGGATTTAATCATTAAATTCCTGCGTTCGCAGGGAATAAAAAGTATCTTTGCAAAATTTAGCGGCAATAAAGGATTTCATATCGGCGTGCCTTTAGAAGCCTTCCCTTCAGAGATTAACGGCAAAGACATCAAATCTCTTTTCCCTGAAGCGGCCAGACGAATCGCTTTTTTTATCAAAGAAAATATCAAACTGCCATTAGGAGAACGCATTATGGAGTTTGAACATCGAGATTTGGCCAATGTCAAGCAGCGCACTGGCTGCGGCAGTGAAATAATCGGCTACAAGATCAATCAGTACAAAGATAAGATTCCTTTTTTAGATGCAGAGAAATTTTTAGAGATTGACACAGTTCTCATCTCTTCTCGTCATT
>Ga0209541_10010562_pt1 | contig 14684 bp, 11 predicted proteins | sample RifCSPlowO2_01_FD_184027 | JGI IMG/M metagenome (GOLD analysis project Ga0209541, IMG submission 184027) | Groundwater microbial communities from Rifle, Colorado - Rifle CSP2_plank lowO2_0.1 (SPAdes) (version 2) | ecosystem: Environmental > Aquatic > Deep subsurface > Groundwater | place... | reverse complement strand
TCTTGCAAATAATTAAAAAATATCGGACATTGAGAATAAATGAATTAAAATTAAAAACAAGATTGCTGAAAAAATTAAAAGAAACAAAAACTGAACTAAAAAAACTTGAAGAAATTCTTCCAAAACCAAAAATTCCAAAGATACTGCAGAAAATAGAAAATAAAAAAGAAGAATTTAAAATTAGTTCAAAAAAAGATAATTTAGAAGAGCAGTTGGAAGAAATTCAAAAAAAGTTAAGGGAGTTGGAGAGATAAATCCTAAAAAATAGAATTTTTAAAAGCTTGTTTCTTAATAAAGATATGAACCGCAAAGAGTTGATCAAAAAATACCTTGAATTTTTCAAATCAAAAAACCACAAAGAAATTCCTAATTCTTCTCTAATTCCAAAAGAAGACCCGACAGTTTTATTTACAACAGCAGGAATGCATCCTTTAGTTCCATATTTATTAGGGCAAAAACATCCCTTGGGAAAAAGATTATGCGGAATTCAAAGATGTGTCAGAACGGGAGACATTGACGAAGTTGGAGATGAGACACACCACACTTTTTTTGAGATGTTGGGAAATTGGAGTTTGGGAGATTATGGGAAAAAAGAAGCAATTGAATACAGCTTTGAATTTCTAACAAAAATTTTGAAAATTCCAAAAGAGAAATTAGCTGTTACAATTTTTGCGGGAGATAAAAATGCTCCAAAAGATAATGAATCTAATGAAATTTGGAAAAACCTTGGAATTAACAAGATAAAATTTTTAGGAAAAGAAGATAATTGGTGGGGGCCTGCCGGAGAAACCGGGCCTTGTGGCCCTGACACAGAAATGTTTGTAAACGGCGTTGAAATTTGGAATAATGTTTTTATGGAATATGAAAAAAATAAAAATGGAAATTATTCTGAAGCAAAACAAAAAAATGTTGATACCGGAATGGGTGTTGAAAGAACTCTCGCTGTCCTAAATGGATTTGATGACAACTATCTAACAGAAGTTTGGAAACCGATTATACAAGAAATAGAAAAACTTTCTGGAAAAAAATACAAAGGAAATGAAAAAGCAATGAGAATAATCGCAGACCATATTAAAGCATCTGTTTTTATTATTGCGGACGGAATTATTCCTGGAAATAAAGAACAAGGATATGTCTTAAGAAGATTAATTAGAAGGGCAGTTTATTATGGAAAGGAAATAGGAATATCAAACATTTCAAGAATAGCCAAATCTATTTTCAAAATTTACAATGATTATGAAGAATTAAAGAAAAATGAGAAACATCTATTAGGAGAATTAGATAAAGAAGAACAAAAATTCAGCCAAACACTTGAAAAAGGATTAAATGAATTTAATAAATTAACAAAAGATGAAAAGAAAATTTCTGGGGCAAATGCTTTTTTATTACGTCAAAGTTTTGGTTATCCTAAAGAATTAATTAAAGAGAAATTAGAAGAAATAGGCATAAAATTTCCAGAAAAAGAATTTGAAAAAGAATTTGAAAAGCACATAACTATTTCCGGTTCAAGTGCCTTTAAATTTAAATCCGGATTAGCAGACACTTCAGAAAAAACAACAAAATTGCATACTGCAACCCATTTATTAAATGAAGCTCTTAGAGTAATTCTTTCAAAAGATGTAAAACAACGAGGCTCAAATATAACTTCTGAAAGATTAAGATTTGATTTTTCATTTGACAGAAAATTAACCTTAGAAGAAATAAAAAAAATTGAAGATTTAGTAAATAAAAAGATTCAGGAAAATCTCAAAGTTGCAAGAGAAGAAATGCCTTTGAAAAAAGCTTTTGGTTCAGGGGCTCAGGGAGAATTTGGAGCAAAATATCCTGAAAAAGTTTCTGTTTATACAATTGGAAATTTTTCAAAAGAAATATGCACTGGTCCGCATGTTAAGAATACAAAAGAATTAGGTAAATTCAAAATTATTAAAGAAGAATCTTCAAGTGCCGGAGTGAGGAGAATTAAGGCAACACTAAATTAATTATTCTTAGAATTAAAATAATCTAAAATCTTTCCCATTTTTCTCCTATCTCTTGCAAAATATTTGTATATTGCTGACAACAAAGGGATTAAATCTTCTTCAGAATATTCTAAAACTCTTGAAAAATTTTTATCCTTATAAATATGCGAGAATTTTTCAAGGGAAATATTTCCAGATTCATTTTCTTTTAAATAAAAAAGTTTATTCTCTGAAATATAAGGATAAGAAACAGAATCAAGTCCTGAATGAATAGATAACGGAAATCTTTCCAACTTCTCAAGTTTATTATTTAAAACAGGAGTTTCCATAAACCTTTCTAATTCCCATTCAGAAAAACTTGTTCCAAACATTGCTTCAGAAGTAGCTGTCCCTCTTCCTCCGCCCAAACTTTCAAGAAAGTTTTTCCAATTTTTAATCTCAAGAATTTCTTTTTTTCCAATGAATTGCGCATATTTTAATGCAGCTAATAAAAATTCAGACCAATCCTGATGAGCAGAAATTCCAGAACTTTCAGCGTCTTCTTTATATTTCTCAAAAATTTCAACATCTCCAAACAAAGTATTTTCTATTCTGCTTTTTCCAAAAACATTTGTTTGAGAAGCATATAAATCTCCATGCATATTTAAAGAGATGCAATTTTTTAAATTTCCGGTTCTCCAGAAATCTTCTGAGTTTGAAGAGTAAACTATTTCTTTTTCTCCAATGCAAAAAGCACTAATTGATTCTTCTAAACTTTTCTGAGTTGGAAAGCCGAACTTTTCATAATTATAAATTTCCTCCCCTAAAACAATTTTTCCTAAGAAAACTGGATATTTGATTAATAATTTTTCAAATTCTTCGGGCATCCATAAATGTGAGTTAGTAAATTCCTTTTCAAGTTCTAAGATTTTTTTAGCAGTTTCACTTTTTGAAGAAATTTTTATATCTGAATTAAGAAACAATTTTTTTTCTTTATTAAAAAATTCTTCACAATTTTCAAAATAAATACTTCTATGCAAAAGTATTTCATAACCAATTAGAGGTTTTTTTTCTAAAATTTTTTTATCTAATCCAGCACTTAAAATTTTATTATATGCAGGATTTAAACATTCTATTTTCATAAAAAAATAAAAATAAACTTCATTTAAAAATAAATCTCTTCTAGAAAATAACTATTCGACATAAATACCTGGCTTGCCAGGTTTGGCTTTCTTAGAAATATTCTTTGGATCATATTTCTTTTTATCTGAAACTTCAAAAATCTCAACTTTTTTGCCAATTCTTTTATTTAATTCAACTAAATCATAAAAATCTTTTTCTCCTGGAATTACATAAAGATAAATTTTAGACGCATCTTTTTTTTGCTCTCCAACAATTTTTAAAATATTCATAATGTCTAAAACAAGTTTATTTAATGCTTCGTCCTGTTTGTCAAAAAATTCGCTAATTTTTTTCTCTTCTACAATTGGCCATTCAGCCAGGCTAATAAATTTTTTGTTTCGTTCTCGATTTTTTGAGGACGAAGCCTGAACTTGTTCAGAGCTTCCTAATTTTATCCAAAGTTCTTCTGTAATGTGCGGACAGAATGGATGCAATAATTTCAAACTTTTTTCTAAAATTTCTTTAGAAGTTTCGTTGGTAAGAGAATTAAACAATTCACGGATTTTGATTATTGCTAAATTATATTTAAAATTTTCAATTTGAAATGTAACTTCTTTGATTATTTTGTTTAATTTGCTTTCAGTTTTTGCGTCTGACTTACCAATTTTAATATTCTCAAAAATTTCAATCACTTTATTTAAAAATTTATAACTCCCAAGTATAATTTTTTCATCCCAAGTAGCGTCGCTGTTTGGAGAAGCAAAACTCATTAATGCAAGTCTCAAAGAATCTGCGCTGTATTTTTCAATAATTTCTAAAGGATTAACTATATTTCCTTTTGATTTGCTCATTTTATCTCCATCATCTCCATGCAGCATTCCTTGATGAAATAATTTCTTTATAGGTTCATCAAAACTCAACAATCCCAAATCTCTTAAAAATTTTGTATAAAACCTGCAATAAATTAAATGCATGCATGCATGTTCTGCTCCGCCAATATACTGGTCAATAGGCATCCAGTATCTTGCTTTTTCTTTATCAAAAATTTCTTTACCATTATCAGGGTCGCAATATCTTAAAAAATACCATGAAGAATTGACAAAAGTGTCCATTGTATCTGTCTCTCTTCTAGCTTCTTTTTTGCATTTTGGACATTTTGTTCTTATCCACTCTTCATTTGTAGCAAGTGGATTTCCTTCTCCAAATGTAACTTTTTTTGGGAGTATAATCGGCAAATCTTTTTCTGAAACCGGAACAGCTCCGCATTTATCACAATAAATAATTGGAATTGGAGCTCCCCAATATCTCTGTCTTGAAATAAGCCAGTCCCTTAATTTATACTGAACAATTTCTTTACCAAATTTTTTCTTTTCTAAAAATTTTGTAATTTTTTTCTTTGCATCATTATTTTCTAAATCGCTGAATTCCCCCGAATTAATTAAATTTCCCCGGCCAGTGTAAGCTTCTGAAATCTGTCCGTTTCTCTCATAAATTTCATATTCTTTTGGTTCTATAACAACTTTAATTTTAAGCCCGTATTTTTCAGCGAATTTAAAATCTCTCTGGTCATGCGCAGGAACGCCCATAATCATCCCGCCCCCATAATCGGCAACGACGAAATTTCCAACCCAGATAGGAATTTTTTCATTATTAATTGGATTTATGGCATAACTTCCCGTAAAAACTCCTTCTTTATCTAAAAATTCCAATTCTTTCTCTCGTTCTTGATCAGAGAACGAGGTCAATTGCTTAGCAATTGAGCCTGAAACACTTTTTAATTTTTTTAAAAATTCCTCCACTTTCTGTTTTTGTTCTTTTGTAACAAGTTTCATCAATTCTGGATGCTGCGCAGAAATAACCATAAAGGTCACTCCAAAGATTGTATCCGGTCTCGTCGTGAAAATTGGCCATTTTTTGCCGTTCACATTAAATTGGATTTCTATGCCATAAGATTTACCAATCCAATTTTTTTGCATAACTTTAGTTCTTTGAGGCCAATCTAATTCATCAATTTTATCAAGCAACTCATCCGCATAATTTGTAATTTTAAAAAACCATTGTTCCAAATGTTTAACTTCAACTTTTATATCTTCATGTCTCCAACATTTCCCATCATGAACTTGCTCATTTGCCAGAACACTTTTGCATTTTGAACACCAATTTACAGGAGCTTTTTTTCTATAAGCAATTTTCTTTTCAAGCATTTTAAGGAAAATCCACTGATCCCAAGTATAATAAGAAGGAGAAGCGGTATTAATCATCCTGCTCCAATCATAACTTAATCCAAGAAGTTTCTGTTGTTTTATAAAATTAGAAATTGATTTATTTGTATAATTTTCGGGATGAATATTTACATTAATTGCAGCATTTTCTGCGGGCAATCCCAAGGCATCGTAACCCATTGGATAAAGGACATTAAATCCCTGCATTCTCTTAAATCGCGCATAAATATCTCCGATTGTATAATTTAAAGCATGCCCCATATGAAGTCCCTCTCCAGAAGGATAAGGAAACATTTCAAGAATATAATATTTAGGCCTCGAAGAGGTCATGCCCTTGGGCGCTTTTTTATCTTTTACAAAATTTAGAGCATGAAAAACTTCCTCTTCTTCCCATTTATCCTGCCATTTTTTTTCAATGGCTTTAAAATCAACCCCCATATTAATTTAAGCAGTTAGCAACTTTTAAATATTCCCCTGATATAAATATTTTATGGAAAAAATAAAAACACAATTAATAGGAGAAACAATATCTACAAATGAAAATGAAGCATTTTCACTGTATAAAAAAAGCGTTTTTGGAGAGCCCGTTGGAGAAAAAATCCAGTATACTCTTTCAGAAGCAATGTTTTTAGTCGAAAAAGAAAGAATAGAAGTTTATCGTAAAAATAAAAAAATCCCAAAAGCAGAATTATTAAAAATATTTCAAATCATTGAAAAAAAATTTTCAATAAAATATCCTGTTTTTAAAGATTTAAGAGAAAAGGGATATGTTGTTAAAACTGCATTAAAATTTGGAGCAGATTTTAGAGTTTATGAAAAAGGTAAACATCCAGGAAAAAGCCATGCCAAATGGATCGTTTTTGCAGATCGAGAAACAAATAAAACTTCTTGGCAGGAATTTTCCGCAAAAAATCGAGTCGCGCATTCAACAAAAAAAAGATTGCTTATTGCAATTGTTGATGAAGAATCAGATGTAAGCTATTATGAGATAAGTTGGGTTAGACCTTGATTTTTTATTAATGCAGTTCAATTAAATATTTTTTTTCACGCGCATCTATTTCTTCTTTAAGGAAAGAAAAATACTTCTTGAAATCTTCCATATTTTCGATTTTATTATCAATTTTATTTGCTTTTTGAATTACTAAACCATACTTTAAATCAGAATACTCAAGATTTCCGATTAAACTTAATTTTTCAATCAAATTTGATAAAGAAGTTCTCTGAAGAGTATTAAATTTTCCATATTTTTCTTTCATCATCAAATTAAAACTATTTGATTATTTATATAGATTATTGAGAAAGAATATAATATACATCATCGCAATCTTTAAAATCTTTTAAAGTTTAAATGTACCATGCCACAGCTTCAACAAGATCATCTGCAAACAAAAGAAAAAATAATTTCATTTATAGAGATGAGAGGTCCAAGTCTTCCAGTGCATATTGGAAAAGAGATTAATACAAGCATTCTTTTTACTTCTGCATTTTTATCTGAATTAATATCTGAAAAGAGATTAAAAATAAGTAACTTAAAAGTTGGAAATTCTTCATTATACTTTATTGCAGGACAGGAACCCCATTTAGAAGAATTTTCACAGCATTTAAAGAGCAAAGAAAAAGATGCTTTTGAATTATTAAAACAAAAAAGAATATTAAGAGATTCTGAACAACATCCAGCAATAAGAGTTGCGCTCCAAGCAATAAAAGATTTTGCAATTCCATTTAAAAAAGATAATCAAATTTACTGGAAATATTTAACCGTTTCTGATCAGGAACTTATAAATAAAATAAAAGAAAATTCATACCCTCAGGAAGGGCATAAAGGAAAAATTTTTAGTAATTTGACTTCAGAAAAGAGTCAAATTAAAGAAATGCCTGCAACAAATGAGATTAAAAAACAAATTGAAATTGATAAAAAAGAATCAATGATTAAACATGAACAAAAAACTTCAAAAGTTGAGATTCCACTTCAAGTAAAAACAAAAAATGAAAACCGCCCAAGCGTGGTCGGTTTAAAGAAAAAAATTTCTGTAAAAAAAGGGGATAAATTTTTCAATAGAGTAAAAGAATTCTTGTTAAAAAGTTCAATCGAAATATTAGATGTTGAAGATGCCAGTAAAGACAATCTAATTTTAAAAATAAAGATAAATAACAGAGAAAAATTATTAGTCGCTTACAATAAAAAGAAAATAGATGAAAACGATATAATCAAAGCACATAAAAAATCTTTAGAATTAGATCTTGAGTATATAATCCTTAGTTTAGGAGAACCATCAAAAAAAATGAATGAATTTATTGAAGCCATAAAAAAGTTGGATGGAATTAAGAAGATAGAATAATTTAAAAACACTCAAAAAGATTTATTATTATGGGAAAAATAAAAACAAAACTAATCAAAACTGAAAACAGGAAGTTTTCGTCAGTTGATTTTTGAACAATGGGAAAAATAAAAACAAAACTAATCAAAAGGACAGCTAAAAAGCTGATTGAAAAAGGCGTAGAATTTGACGAGGACTTTACAAAAAATAAAAGAATACTTGGAAATACAATGCCAAGCAAAAAAATTAGAAATCAGATAGCAGGATATTTATCAAGATTAAAAAAATTCGAAGCTAAAAAGAAAGCAGAATTAGCCGTTAAATAATTACTTTATATCATATAAATTCTTTTAAAGAAAAATAATTATAAAAGAATAAATGGTAAAATTAGAAAGAATTTCCCTTGGCGGAATAGAAAATTTAGCAGTTGATACTCGCCTCATTGAATGTGTTGGAAAAGGATTGTTAAGCTATAATTTTATTGGAGAATTAGAGATAGATGCTTCTAATCTAAGTATAATTGATAGGGGAGTTAGATATAATTATGAAAATCTTGATGAAAGAGATTGTTTTTTAATTAACGCAGAAAATTTTTTAAAAGAAAATAAATTATACATTGTAAATGCAAATTTCAAAAAGAGTATATTCTCTAGACCCGAAATAAACGGCAAGTTTTATCAAGAAACAAGCTAGGATAATAAGGAGGATATAGTTTGATAGATTTCTCAAAATGCTCAAACTTTTAAATAGATTTCTTTTAATATTTTTAATAGGGCTCTGTAGCTCAGCGTTAGAGCACTGCTCTCATGGGCATTTTGTATAAAAACTAATAAAAAATGCTAAGAAAGGCAGGGGTCGGGAGTTAAATTCTCCCCAGAGCCATAAACAATTTAAAGAAAATTTATTTTTTTCGAGTATTAACAATTTTTCCAAGTTTTAAGAGATTTTCCTCTCCATTAATTACTTTTTTTAAAGATTCTTTTAAATCTTTTATTTTTATTCTAACTTGTTCTGAGCTGTCTCTTATTCTCACTGTAACATCCTTCTTTTTTAACGAATCCTCGTCAACAGTAATGCAAAAAAGAGTTCCTATTTCATCATTGCGCGCATAACGCCGTCCAATGCTCCCCGATTTATCATAAACTATCTTCAAATCTTTTTTTAAATCATTAAAAATTTCTTCTGAAATTTTTTCAAAATTTTCCCTTTTTACTATTGGAAAAACAGCAGCTTTAACGGGCGCAAGTTTTGGATGCAATCTTAAAACAACATTTTGTCTTTTATCATCATAGAAATAAGCAAAATTTAATATAGAATAAAAATTCCTATCCACACCAAAACTCAATTCTAAAACATGAGGTATAAATTTCTCTTTGCTCTCTTCATCAAAAAAGGAAAGATTTTCACTGGAAATTTCCTGGTGACCTTTTAAATCATGGTCAGTTCTATAATGTACTCCTCCAATCTCAGTCCAGCCAACAGTATCTAAATCTGCTTCCATATCAAAATGATATTTATTATAAAATGCTTTTTCATGCTCATTCAACTGATAAAATCTGAATTTATCTTTTGGAAATCCTAACACATTAAAATAAAATTGCTGGACTTTTGCTAGATAATAAATATAAAACTTTGGAATTCTTTCCAATAAATTTTGGCATTTTATTTTTTGCACTCCTTTGCTTCTTTCATCGCTAAGAACGACATTCAAAAAATAATCTTTAACATCTTCAAATTTTTCATGTTCATTTATTTTTGAAGGATTAAAAAAAATCTGGAGTTCTGCTTGAGTAAATGCTCTCTGTCTTAATAAAAAATTTCTAGGAGATAATTCATTTCTGTAAGCTCTGCCAATTAAAGCAAGCCCCAAAGGAAGTTTTTTTCTCATAACTTCTAACTGAGCTTTAAAATTTACATACGGACTCTGAGCAGTTTCAGGTCTCAAAAAAGCTTTTATATTATTTCCAAATCCTAATTGCAAGGGAAACATCATATTGGTAATTTCAACTGATTCAATTTGAGAGCCACAAACAGAACAAAGAATTTTATTTTCTTTTATTTTTTCAAACAATTGTTCAGAGGTAAGACCTTCAAATCTTTGTTTTAAATTTTTTTCAAGCAAATGATCAGCTCTTTCAATATGACCTTTTTTGCACTTTGACGCAAAATCATTAAAATTTTTTAAATGTCCGCTTGCAACAAAAACTTTTTCAGGCATAATCTCTGAAGATTCTATCTCGGCAAAATTTTCATCAAGCCCTAAGAAAAAATCTCTCCAAAGAGTTTCAAAATTTCTTTTTAACAAAACCCCTAAATGTCCATAATCAAAAAGACCTGCCAAACCTCCATAAATTTCTCCAGAAGCATAAACAAATCCTTTTCTTTTGCAGAAAACCGCCATTTCGTCTATAGAAATTTCTTTTTTTTCTAAACTATTAATTTCTTTAATTTGGCTTTTTCCTGAAGACGAATTAATACAAATTCTTCCTGAATTTGCTTTTATTTCTTCATTTGACACTTTTAAACTTCTTTCTAAATCAGATGTTTGTTTAATCCTATTCATTTGATTAATTATTTTCTTTGCTTTAACTCGACCACGCCTGGGCGAGCGACTTTGCGAGACAAACTCATTTTTATTAATTCGAGCGGGGTCGGGAGCAGAGTTTGTCAAAAAATTTCCTATTTTTTGTTCGTCTTTAATTTGATTAATTATTTTCTTTGCTTTAATTTGAGCATCTTTTTTATCTTTACCCAGATAAGCAACATTTTTACTTCTTACTTTTTCTCCTTCTCTGACACTTTTCCGAAGATAATAATAATCTTTTCCCTTAACCTTTTGCTTGGCAACATACATAAAAGTTATAAACTACAATATTTTATAAATGTTTTGCAAATAATTTCACGGAGAACAAATTATTTTTCTCTATTTTTTCTATTTCTAATTATCCTATACAACGCAAATAAAATAATAATAAAAAATAATAACGACAATGCAATTACAAATAAATTATTTTTATTTTTCTCCGTATTCAAAATCGAAAACCCGCTAATGCTGCTGCGAATAGGAACATCTTCGCTGACAAAAGAAGAATATTTTTTAAAATCAACAATTAAAATAAGTTCTTCATTTAAATTTTTATCAACAGGAATTCTTGTTCCAAAAATCTTTTCTGAATCAGCGGAGAGAGTATTGGATTCTTCAATTTCTGCTTTTATAGTTTCATCAAAACCCAAAATAGTAAAATATAACTTGACCTCTTTATCTTCGTCTGCTAAATTCTTTACAAGATATTCAGCATCAACAAAACCTTTTACTCTATTAATATCAATTAAAGAAATTTCAATTTGTTCATCCACTAAATTACTGGAAAAATTTGAAATATTTGAAAGTTTATTATTCGCAGAAACTTCTGTCACAGATGAATTAGATTTTTTTGAAGAACTGCTGCTTCCTCCACTTCCTGAACCTCCGCTGCTTCCACCACTAGAGCCACTATCAGAAGAAATTTCTGGAATATAAATTGTAAAATTAATATTTGAAGAATTTAGATAATTAAGAGAATCATTTGCATAAACAACTAAACTATAATTTCCATTTACTGAAACACTAAAACTTGTATTACTGCAATTTGAAATAGAATGATTTACATTTTCAAATTCATACCAGCATGAATCTAAATTATTTTCTAAATCTGAAATTGAAAAATTAAGAGAAATATTATTACTTGAATAAACAATTTCACTTTGAGGGCTTGAAATAATTAAATTAGGAGCAGAATTATTAATAGTATAATCAATTGAAACACTCTTTAAAGAGGGAGTTGTCCCAGAATCTGGAGTTGAAAAATTAACAGAATACTGAAAATATCTTCCATAAAGATTTAAATTATTTAAATCAGCATTTTGCCAAACCCCATCAGAACAATCGCTGACAAAACAAACTTTTGTTTTAACAGATAAATTTGTTTGCCTAACAATAGTTGTCATTGTTGGAGTTATGCCATTTGCTCCGTTAAAATTAGTTGCTATTTTAGTAAATGTCGCTCCAGAATCAGTTGAACTAAAAACATCTTCACCGCCGTCAATAACATAAACATAATTATTAGAATCTATAGTAATTGATTTTCCATTTTCAGAATCTCCTGCTCCATTAAAATCATCATTTATTTTTGTCCAGCTTATTCCCAAATCACTTGATTTCCAGATATCCTGCAAATCTAAAATATATAAAATATTATTTGAATCCACTGCCATTCCGTCGGCATTATTTCCTGCTCCTGCATTATAATCATCTTTGACCAAACTCCAAGAAACTCCAGAATCAGCCGACTTCCAAATATCTGCCTGAGCATCAACAGCATAAATAATATTTGAACTATCAACTGAAATTCCAAAAAAGTTTCCATTGCCTCCATTAAAATCAGTGGAAACTTTTGTAAAACTTATTCCAGAATCAGCCGACTTCCAAACATCTTGGTCTCCTTCTATTATCAAAAGAGCATCATTTTTATCAGCTATTGCAGTATATGCGTTTTGCCCTTCTGCTCCATTATAATCATCGTTTATTTTTGTCCAGCTGACTCCGAAATCTTTGCTTATCCATACATCTTGATTATAAACTATAAAATAATCTTTTGAACTATTAAAAAAAGATGCTGTAACTCCGTTGCCGTCCCCTGCATTGTAATCGTCTTTAATTAAATTCCAATTAACTCCAGAATCAGCTGACTTCCAAACATCTGCTTGATTATCTGTTGCAAAAATATATTTAACATTTGGCAGATTTCCAGTCCAGCTTAAATTATTCCAGGTTGAATTTATTCCTGCATCAAAAACTTTTGAAATATAATTTCCTGAACTCTGTCCAGAATTTAAAACAACTGCGCTTCCATTCCAAAGAGTATTTGAATAAGTTCCCTCATCAAAATTTGTCTGGCTTGACTGTTCATAAATTGAAAATCCAGTAATTTTCCCCTGAGCAAAATAAAGAAATATTAAAAATCCTCCAAACAATAAAATAAAAACAAGATAAGTAATGACGCTGTTCCTTTTCATAAATATTTGGAGTAAATCCTATTTAATAAGTTTATTGAGAAGGAAATTCTATTTTAATTTTTTGGTTAATCAACTGCCCTCTTAATAAAACTTAAATAGTATTTTATTTTTCTAATTTAAAGCCTGGGTAGCTCAACTCGAGACCACGCTCGGAATTGATAAGAAAAAGTAAATAAAAAATGTCCTCCGCGTAATCTCTCGGCCTGGATATCCATTCTTCGCTACAATTCATTTCTGATAAAACTTAAATAGTATTTTATTTTGTTTAAGATTATGCCTGGGTAGCTCAGCCTGGATAGAGCGACTGCCTTCTAGATTAAAAATGAAGAGAGCAGTAGGTCATGGGTTCAAATCCCATCTCGGGCATTTTGTGCTGTTGTTAAACAGCATTTAAAATTTTGATTTGAACCTTGGTGTCAAATCCCGAGCGACTTTGCGAGTGATAAATATGTGATAACGAAAAATAAAAATTGATGAGCGGGGTCGCGAGTAGTCTCGGGCATTTTTTGTTATTTTTCACTAAAGAAGTTTTAAATAATAGGTTTTTATAATTGAAATATAAGCGGAGGTGGCACAGCGGCTACTGCGGAAGCCTGCAGAGCTTCTTTTCGTGGGTTCGAGTCCCACCCTCCGCTTAAATTCTAGAAGATAGTGAGACTCTTCTCGTCCCAATTCGCGACCCCGCTCGTTTATTTATTTTCAAGTTTCTCTCGCGAAGTCACTCACCCTCCGCTTTCAATTTCTAGAAAGAAACAGAAAAAAATAAAAACATCTCAAAGTCAAAAATAAATTTAAAAAACAAAAATTTTCTAAACTTCAATAACATCCAAATCTTTGACTAAATAACTTTCCTTGAAAATTTTTTTGGCTTCATTTAAAATTTGGTTTAAATTTTTTTCATATCTTGAACTAATATGCGTTAAAATTAATTTTTTAGTTTTTGCTTTTTTTGCAATGTTAGCCGTTTGATTAACAGCCATATGCATACGCTCTCTTGCTTCTTTTTCTAACTCAGAACCAAAACTGGACTCACAAATAAATAACTCAGAATTTTTTGCAAATCTCTCAATTCTCGGATTCATTGCAGTATCTAAAACCACTGAAATTTTTTTTCCTTTTTCAAAATAAACAAAATCTTTTGATTTATATTTTTTTCCATTATAAATTATATCTCTACCCTCTTTCAAATTTTTAATTAAAGGACCTAAAGGAAGTCCTGATTTCTCAAGTTTTTTCTTGTCAATTCTTGTTTTATCTTTAACCACAAAATTATATGCACTTGCGGGAGTTCCATGCTCCATTTGTTCTGCTTCCAGGTAAAAATCAGAAGTTTCAAAAAATTTTCCTTTATTAGAAATTTCTTCAACTTTAATTTCATATTTTCCAACTAACTTAAATATTTTCATAATTTCTTCCATATATCTTTTAGTTCCTTTTGGTCCATAAATATGCAAAGTTTTATTATAACCACTTAAAGCCAAAGTTTGTAATAATCCGGGAATCCCTAGAACATGGTCGCCGTGCCAGTGAGTAATTAAAATTTTAGTCAGCTTGCATGGATTTAATTCTGCTTTTCTAAACTGCCTTTGCGTTCCTTCTCCGCAGTCAATTAAAATATTTTCCGCGTCATAATTTAAAAAAATAGAAGTATGGTTTCTTCTTGCGCTGGGAATTGCGTCAGATGTTCCTAAAAAAGTTATTTTGATTTTTGATGTCATGATTTACAAAAGAAAAATTTGTTTATATAATTTAGCATTAAGGCAAAGCGCTTGAAAAAATTAATAATTAGAAAAGCTGTTTAGACGAATATCCTAAAAAATTTGAGCGAGCAAATTTAATATCCAAAAAATTACAAACCAAAGCTCCAGCTAACTTAAAACTTTATATTGCGAAAATTAAAGGAACGCTAAACTTTAGAGTAATTGAAGCGGCGAGATAAAAATAATTGTATCTCCCCTGAGAAAAGTCAATCCCAAACTTCTTTTAATTTCTCCGTTTTCCATCTCTTTCACGTTATCCAAAACCAAATT
>Ga0209541_10010559_pt1 | contig 14687 bp, 19 predicted proteins | sample RifCSPlowO2_01_FD_184027 | JGI IMG/M metagenome (GOLD analysis project Ga0209541, IMG submission 184027) | Groundwater microbial communities from Rifle, Colorado - Rifle CSP2_plank lowO2_0.1 (SPAdes) (version 2) | ecosystem: Environmental > Aquatic > Deep subsurface > Groundwater | place... | reverse complement strand
TTATTAAAAGCAACTTAAGATTCCTTGTGAATCATAAGAAAATTTCTGAAAAATTGGATAAAAAAAATGGAATAATATACTATAAATCTATTCTATAGTTTTGATATTTTACTTCCATCTGTCTTGCGTCTTAAACTTCTTTTTTGTAGATCTTCTGTTTCTGATTCTTTGTTTTGCAGTTTTCATTAACTCTAAATTGGTTTTTTGTTAATAACCTTATGCGGGAGGTGTGCTCTCTGGCTGGACTACAGACCGAGAGTATTAAAGTATGTGTTAAAACAAATATCAAAAATAGAAAATAGGATGGAATAATGAAAACAAAAAGAGAAACTGCAAATGTTCCTCAAGCTACTGTAAGAAAGAAGTTTCTAGGTCTAATCCTTAGTCTAGTTTCATTTGGGATAGCGCTGAAGACAATGGATGAAGTGTTCGAGAGAGCCATCGACAAGTGGATCAACTGCTATCAATGGCCTGTGGTATTCAATGCATCATACCAATCGTGGTACACCGTTCAAGGCTGTATGAATCTGTGGGGGGCTGAGATAATATCTTTCATATGGATTGGATTGAGTACAGTTGCCGCCGTAACATTTGCCTATCTTCTAGGAAGAGAAGACAGTGATTCCGTTGCTCGAAAAAATTAACAGACCGTTTTCTGACTTATTTTTTGAGCCTCGAGCGGGAATAGAAAAGCCCCAGAGGGGAATTGCACCCCTGACCTTGTCTATAAGACTTAGTCTGCTTACCATGCTTACGCCGACAATGTCGTACACGCTCTACTAACTGAGCTACTGAGGCATAAAAATTAGATAGAAATTCCAATAATTTAAACTAAAGGAAATTAAATTCCAGCTCTAGTTTTCCTCATTTCATCTTCCAGTTCATCAGAAGCATTGGTATTCCGAGTAAGATTGCTGCGGCAAGGAAGTAATTGTCAGGGAACCAGCTTGTGACCAAAAGGCCAAAGGCTATGTTCGTCAAGCCAAATGCAGTCGCTTGTGACATCTTCATCTCATGCCCTGTTGCGAATCTGGCAGCACCGAAAGTTAGGAAATAAACTGCTAGTATCGCAGACATCGGAGCCTGAACATAACCTGTCAATATGGCGACAGAAAGAACTACGAACACTCCTGTTGCAGCTCTCCAAGCCATCATAACAGAGTCAGGCATCTTCTTGCCCCATGATTTCCCAATACTCCATGTGGATATCAAGATCACTACAATCCAGATAGCCCATGCGAAAGTTTCAGAGAATCCTTGTTGAACGAAGAAGTTAGTTGCAGCGAATCCAACAAGGTACACTAGAGCCCAAAGCATCCTAGTTTGTTCACCTGTCATTAAAACTGATTTGATTTGACCCCTTAAAAAGATTTTCGGCGCTTCTAAACGATGGAAAATATTTATTCGATAACAGTACCGTGATGTTTACCTTTAACAGCAGAAAGAATCTCACTGGGTTTCTTTCCGTCCAATATGATTGTCCTTATCTTCCATCTTTTAAGCGACTGGGCAGCCCTCAGGTCAAAAAGCTTGTATTTCCCAGGCGTCTGCTCATTTTTCGACATTATCTTCAGGAATTGGTTGTAAGTCAGTCTGGAAAATTTCTTCGCGTTTCTGTTTTTCTTAGGATCCGCAGAGTAAACTCCGTCAACATTCGTCGCTTTAATGATAAGGTCGGCTCCGACTACGTGAGCATACAAGGCCAAGTCATAATCAGTGGAATGTCCAGGTTCGAAAGCACCGCAGACAAGAATCTTCCTTCCGAATTCACGCTTTATCCGGCGGAGATTTGTCAGAACTACGGGAAAAGCTTTTTTTCCAAGTGCGGCAACCAATGTCATGGCGGTGAGCTTAGTCGCAGCTATCCCAACCCAGTCTGTAGAAACACCGTCAGCACCTAATGATCTGGCAATATTCTGATAGATTCTAGAAGTAGACCCTCCGCCTGTTACCACAAGCAACTTATGGCCGTCTCTCTTCAGTTTTTTCAGAACATCCACATATTTTTTGAAATTCCGTGTGTCAAGCTTCCTAGTGAGAAGAGAACCGCCAATGCGGATTGCGACTTTCATAAAAATAATTTGTTTCAGTCCCTATTGAAGTTAATTTATTTATCGTCAAGTAAATAAATTGATTAAATGTTCGAATCTGATGCTCCTGAGTTCAAAGGAACCACTGATTGGATAAACTCGAAACCTCTAACGATGAAAAGTCTGAGAGGAAAAGTTGTATTTCTAGATTTCTGGACATACTCCTGCGTGAATTGCATAAGAACTATTCCTCATCTGAAAGAGCTTCATGATAAATATTCATCGAATAATTTGGTGATAATTGGAGTTCACACGCCTGAATTCGAATTTGAAAAGGAGACGAAAAACATAAAGGAAGCAGTGAAAAAGCACGGATTGAAATATCCGGTTGTCAATGATCCTGAGAATATCACTTGGAGGGAGTATGGAAATCAATACTGGCCAAGACAGACTTTGATAGATTCGAAAGGAATGATCAGGCTTGAGCATGTGGGTGAAGGAGGTTTTGATGAATTGGCAGGCAAAGTGATAGAACTGCTCGAAGAAAGTGGCAGTAAAATTAATGTTATTACAAAGGTAATGATAAAGAAGGAGAACATGACGAGCAGGATGATGACCGCAGTTTCACCGACGCCAGAGACTTATCTGGGCGAAGAAAGAAGTCCTGGCTTCGGAAACGGAGCTGTTTGCGTTCCAGAAGGTTGCGACAGGTATGTGGACATTCCAACCCATGAGAAAGACAAGGTCTATCTGAGCGGAGATTGGATCCAGGAAAAAGAGTTCATCAAGCATGTAGGAAAGGAAGGCTATGTTGCCTTGAAGTATTCTGCCCGTTCTGTAAACATAGTCCTGAAACCATTGGGAACAAAGCCATTCAAAGTGTGGATTCAGTTGGATGGAAAGTTTCTGACAAAAGATAATGCTGGAAAAGATCTCAAGTTTGAAAAGGATAAGAGCTACATACTCGTAGACAGGCCGGACATGTACAATATAGTTAATACTCAGAATTTCGAAACTCACGAAGTGAAAATAGTTACTGATTCGAAGGACTTTTCAATGTACACCTTCACGTTCGGATAAATTTTTTTAATTAAAATAATGAATCATGAGAAAATATATTAAGGACAAAGTGGATATAATATTTTACGCGGGTGGAAATTTGAAGCATAAGATTATCGTTTATGGTGCTCCTTGGTGCCCTTGGTGCCACAGGGCGAAGGATTTTCTGAATGAGAGCAAGATAGAATTCGAGGACAGGGATGTCGACAAAAGGCCTGAATACGCTCAGGAAGTGATCAACAAATCGGGACAGATGGGCATTCCTGTTATAGACATTGACGGCAACATTATAATTGGATTCAATAAGGACGCAATAAAGAAAGCCCTAGGACTCTAACTTCAGGCAAAGCTCACTCAACAGTAAAATATATAAAGTAGGACGTCCTATATATAGAGTGCCTGTTTCTCTAACTTTCATAGTTAGCCGATCCTATAGATAGGTGACAAAAGTGAGAGGTAGAAAGAAATCAATGGAAACCCTGAGAAGGGGAACTAAAAAGGTAAAGACTAGGCAGAATATCTCAAACAATCTGAGAATGAATTTGATGAAATATTACAAGTTCGACACGCTTCCTGAAAAGGTTACAGAAAAGAAGTGAAAGCTGAATGAGGTTTTTCGAAAAGAAACTGAAAGAAGCAAGAACGATGCCTGAGATATTCGAGGTAGTCAAGCTTGCAGTAGTCGAATCCCTGGGGATGGAGAGGGGAGGGTTGATGCTAGGACTGGCAGAACTCGGGGCTGGAAGAGACTTTCTGCTAGGAGCTTTCTATCCTGTCGGATCAAACATCATTGTCATGAACAAAACTCCTCTGAAGAGAATCACAGAAACTAATCCAAAATTATTCAAACCATATGTCTTTCATATCCTTCTCCATGAATACCTGCACACACTTGGATTCATTGACGAACAGGAATGCCAAGCTTATGCTTTCTTTATTTCAAAAGAACTATTCGGAGAAGATCACATCACCACAAGAATAGCTTACAACATGAAAGAATTCTTGCCAGAATTGTCTTATCCTGTTTATGGATGGTATCCGCCAAACAGATTCAGCGTGGAGATAGTCGACGGCTTCGACCATTCGAACGTCAGTTACATCATGTAGTTAGAAAATTTTCGTCAGAACTTCTTCCAATGGGGTGAGCTTTAAATTAAATTCCTTCTCGAGAATTTTCTCAGCGCCTTTCGATACTTCATTTGATACTCTGACAACAAACTCCTCAGCAGAAGTCATTTTCTCATTCCTCAGTGCTTCCTGGATTCCCTTCTCCAACTCTACAAACTTTTTCTTCGGCATCTTCCTAATCAGTTTCTTCTTAATCATTACCTTTGACACCATGTCCGCATACTGGTTGAATGAAAGCACTTTCGGACCGACCAAATCAAAAATCTCTTTTGTTTTCGTCCTGTCAACTACGGTCTTGAAGAATATTTTAGCGACATCACCAATAAAAATAGGCTGCATAACATATTCTCCAGAGCCATAAACTGTCAGCAAACCTCTCTTGATATCTCCTATCAGTTTCGGAGTGAATTCATCGTTCTTTCCAATGATGTAAGAAGGCCTGAAGATTGTATAGTTCAAACCAGAGTTAATGATTTCTCGTTCGCCCAACCATTTGGAATAGAAATATGCTTCAAAATTATTTTCCCTCACACCGAGTCCGCTGTTTGTGACTATTTTCTTTACTCCTGAATCTTTGCATGCGTCGACGATCTCCTTGACAAGGTGCCAGTTCACATTTTCGAACGTAGTGTTTTTAGACTGGCTGCTTATCCCGATCAGATTAATCACAACATCAGCATCGGCAAAGGCTTCACTGAAAGTTTGCCTGTCCATGTCTTCTAAAATCCTTATCTCAGAACCCAGATTTTTTATCAGATTTGCTGATTTCTCTGATCTGACGACAGCTAGAGTCCTAATCCGACCTTGAATCAAAGTAGGGATTATGCTCCTTCCTATGAACCCACTTGCACCGAGAATCGCTACTCTCATAAAATTAGTTTGGTTTCAAAGGAAAATATATTAGCACTTTTAACCAATTCTCTTTAGTTGGTAAAAAAGCCGAAGACCCAAGAAGAATACTATTGTCATGCCTGCAATAGGACATATCCGGATTCAGGAATCTGTTCTGTCTGTGATGTTGCTCTAAAGAAGAAAGGCGGTTAACTGATTCAAATTGGAACTCCAAAAGTATTTCTATAAATCAACCACAATCCAACTCCAATTAGAATTAAGGCATTTATTTTTGACATATGCGGAAGAAGTCTGGTCAAATGTTTCATTGTATATTCCTTTGAAGTTGCAAGAATGACAGTAACTCCGATCATCATGATTCCCATACCCAATGCATATGAAAGAATAACAATTGATGCTGATAATAATCCGGAGGCTGCTATTGCAGCTACTACTACAGATAAAAATATTGGAAGAGTACATCCGAATGAAGCTAGAGAATACATAATCCCATATTCATAAAATGAAAGTTTGCTTTGAAGTTTGAAGCCTTTTCTGACTGAAAAATGAATTCCAAAATTCCTATTGAAAAGTACAGCAATACCTACCACAATTAACAGTCCCCCTAAAATGGTTATCAAAGACGGAATATACCCAAGTAATTCTCTACCAAAAAAGGTGATTATCAAACCCAAAAGAACGTTCACTGAAATGAATCCTAACATAGCAAGAAAACCTGAACTCGCTCCTTCATACAAACCACTGACCAATCCTCTCTTTTTTTCTTTTTTTGTGAAATAGTAGGAAAGATAGGAAGTTAGGACTGCATAACCGCATGGATTTAGAAAAGAAACTGATCCAGCCGCAAAAGCAAATCCGAGAAGTACTGGGTCGACCATTCACACTTCACCTAGAGCTGTCTTGAATGCCGTTTGCCACTTGTCAGCAGATATTACTCCCACGCCTTTGGTTACAATGATACCGTTCTGATCAATTATGTATTTTGTTGTTGTAGCTCTCACATTGTAGTCCCTAAGAACATCTATGTTTCCGTTTGTGAATGTCCAATCGTGAGCATGCTGATCTTTATAATTCTGAATCTGTTGCAAAGTTTCTCCGGTATCCAAATCAACAGCTATAAGTTCCACTCGCCCTTTGTATTGAGGATAAATCGAATCCAAAGTCTCGAATTCGTCCCTACAGAAAGGGCACCAAGTAGCCCAGAAATAAACAATAACAGGTTTTTTCTGATTTGTAAAATCACTCAGTCTCAACGTCTTACCATCACTTGTAGTAACAGTGAAATCAGGAGCCTTATCCCCTATATTCAAACCCACGCTAGAACCAGTTCCTGAAACTTGAGAATAACCTCCCAAAACCTGATGAGAACTAAAATAACCAGTAAAATTAAGAATAGTAAAAACGGCGAAACCAGCAGCTGCTACAAGAACTAAAACAGAAAGCAGGATGCTGAGTTTCATTTTCATATTAACCTTTACAAATAATGTAAAACTGGAAGCATTTAAGTCTTTTCCCACCAGGCAAAATTTAAGAGCCAATTGATGTCATTATTCTACATAGACAATAGTGATAAGATGGAACTTGAAAACTTTTCTGATGAATTTGGTCCTGAGATGATTGTCGAAGTGTATGACACCAAGACTAATATGAAAGGCGTTCTTGTCATTCACAATACTGCGCTCGGGCCAGGGAAGGGCGGAATCAGAATGACTCCTACCGTAAACGTGGAAGAAGTTTTCAGACTGGCTAGTACAATGACATGGAAGACTGCCCTAGCAGAACTGCCTTTTGGTGGAGCAAAATCAGGAATTATTGCAAATCCGAAAGAAATAACAAAGGAGCAGAAATTTGAACTGATAAAATCATTTGCCCGTGCGCTAAGATATCTTTCGCCGAGCAAGTATGTTGCAGCTCCAGACGTTAACACTGCCGAAGAAGAGATGGCCGTTTACGCAAAAGAAAATGGTTCGATGAAATCGGTCACAGGAAAACCAACGGACCTCGGTGGAATCCCGCATGAGTTAGGTTCAACTGGATTTGGTGTCTATCATTCAACAAAAGTTGCAGTCGAACATATGGGAATGAGCCTGAAAGGAATCAAGTTTGCAATTGAGGGGTTCGGTAATGTTGGAGTCTTCGCCTCGAAATTCTTAACCGAAGGAGGAGCAAAATTAGTTGCAGTTTCTGATTCTAAAGGAGCGATTTACAATGATCAGGGAATTGACTTTGAAAACTTGAAAGAAGTGAAAGAAAAGACCGGCTCAGTCACTAATTACAGGCTTGGTGAAGTTTTGGATGGGAAGAAATTGTTTGAACTGCCTGTGGAAGTCCTGATTCCTGCAGCTCTTCCAGATGTGATAAACAAGTCGAATGTCAACAATGTAAAGGCAAAGATAGTAGTTGAAGCAGCGAACATACCAATGAAAGAGGACATTGAAGATACTTTGCACTGGAGGAAGATTCTAGTTGTCCCTGATTTTGTTGCAAATGCGGGTGGAGTAATCTCTTCGTATATTGAATTTGTTGACGGAACACCTCAGGACATGTTCAGGACTGTTGAAGAAAAAATAAAAAGGAACACGAAGCTTGTTTTGGAAAGAGCCGACAAAGATAAAGTCAAACCTAGGGATGCTGCACTCAAGATTGCCAAAGACAGAGTGCTAGAAGCGATGAAGAGGAGAAAATGAGAGTTGCAGTTGTAGGCAAGCATAGGAGATACATAGAAGAGGAACTGCCAGAGTACGGGCTAAAACTTTCAAAGAAAAATCCTGATGTTGTCATATCATACGGAGGTGACGGGACGATTCTCAAATCTGAAAGAATGTATCCTGGAATTCCAAAAGTATTCATCCGGCATAGCTACCTCTGCGTCAAATGCCATGGTGACGAATACAGAAAGTATTTGAAGTATCTGAGCAAGAAAAAGTTCAAGACCGTGAAAGGGATCAAAGTAGAAGGTTCAGTGAAAGGGAAGAAATTAGGTGGGATGAACGAGATAAACATAGTCTCAGAAAAACCCATATTCGCAGTAAGATTTGACCTAATTGTTAACGGAAGATTAATCGCAAGAAATGTAATCGGAGACGGAGTAGTAGTCGCGACACCATTTGGCAGCCACGCGTACTTCTATTCGATTACAAGGAAGACATTCAAGAAAGGTCTTGGAATAGCATTCAACAATCCAAGGAAAAAAATGAAAAATCTTATAGTGAAAGACAATTCTATAATCAAAGTAAAGATTTTGAGAGACGCTGGATGGATGATTGCAGACAACAATCCCAAGTTTGTTCACCTTAATGAAGGAGATGTCATCACAATAAATAAATCAAAGGGAACTGCAAATATAATAAAATTTTAATTACCGATTACGCATTTTTGTTTTATAGACTTGTATGGTGATTACGATAACTAAAAAAAGTAAATTGGTCAAAATAATGTCCTGAAGAGTCAGAAATAGAGGATTTCCAAGGAGGCCATTGAATTCGTATTTAGTTTTCATTAGATAGTCAAGTGATATGAAATTCAATCTTACCGCATCGAGACGATGAACGAATACGGCCAAATTATAAACAAGTAAACTGAGTAACACAACTTGAACGAGTTTTAATTTATCCTTGAGAAGTGATTTCCCATAGATCAAAAATATTCCAATCAAAAAATAAATTGAAAATAAGGATCCCCAGAAAGATTGGTATTCGATTGGGAAAATGTTCTTTCTTACTATGTCTATTCCAAATAGTCCGTCAAAAATTCCAATAGTGAACGAAAGCCAAATAAGTAAGAGAGTTTCCTTTTTTATTTTAAAAAATTTCAATTATCTCACCAATTATATTTATAATCCAAAATGAATCTGATTTTTAAGCAGTTAAATTCAAATAAGAAATAGAGAGCGTGCCCAAAAAACCACAAAAGCATCATTACATAACAAGCGAAAGGGCCAACAAAATTTCATTCTTATCTGCAGTCATCGTCTTCTTTTCAATCATGTTTTATTTCGTAGTCCTTAGAGGCCAGCCTTTTGATCTGGCTTTTGCTAATCGGGCGTTTGCAATCGGAGCAGTGTTCCTTATCGGAGCATCGTATTTTCTCGGTCCTTTGGCAAGATTTGCTTGGAACACCTTTTCACCTAAACTAGAATATAGAAAACCCCTTGGGCTCTACGGATTCTATTTTGCGATAATCCACATTCTTCTATCTTTGCTGATTGTCCCAGGAGAAACTCTTGGGAGCAATGGGCTGTCTCTTTTCTTCGGCATGATAGCGATATTGATATTCACTTTGGTAGCATCTACATCGATGACGAAGTCGATCGAAGCTCATGGATTTGACAGATGGCAGAAAATCCAGAGAACCGGCTACCTGGCATTCCTGCTCGTGATCTTGCATTTCGTGGTTCTTGGGAATGGCAGCTTCATCAACAGGCAATTGGGACAACTCACGCTCGCATTTGCCGCACTAGTTCTCCTAGCAAGACTTCTCGTTTTGGCGTTCAAGAAAAGCAAGTAAACACTTTTATATCAGCAATCCAAAGTAATTTCTGTAAGGAGGTTGTTGACATAGCAAAGAAACCATTCGGAGGATATTCTGTAAGTTTCAAGAAGGTAGCCAACTGGCCTATTACAAAAATCTTCGGAACAGGAAATCTTCCACCAAGCCAAATGACAAAGAAGCTTTGGCAATTTATAAAAAAGAACAAGCTCGCTAAAAAGTAAAATTTAGAATTTTTGTCTTTTCAGTGATTCAATGGTACGCGTAATAGGAATTAGCTCAGGGAAAGGCGGCGTCGGGAAAACGACTGTCGCCACGAATTTGGGAATTGCTCTTTCTAACTTCGGGAAGAGGGTGATACTCGTAGACTGTAATCTATCCACACCGCACATGGTCCATTATCTTGGAGACACGAAATTTTCAAAAACTCTTAATGACGTGTTGAAAGGAAAGATTGAGATCACCAGTGCTATCTACCATCACAACGGCGTGATGTATGTCCCAGCTTCAAATGATTTGGAAGATTTGGTGAATTTGGATGTTGCGAAGTTGAAAAAAGCTATCAAAAAACTTTCAGACACAGACATGATAGATTATATAATTTTGGACTCAGCACCTGGCCTTGGTAGAGAAGCTGTTTCTGTCCTTGATGCAAGCGACGAAGTCGTTTTTGTATCTCAACCACTGGAATCTGCGCTTACTGATGTTGACAGATGCAATCAAGTAGTCAAACAGATGGGAAAGAAAAAAGTCAGTTTAGTAGTGAACATGGTGAAAAACAAGAAATATGAACTGAAACAGAAAGACATACTAGAATCTGTAGGAATTCCGATTGTGGGCAATATCCCATTCGACAAGAATGTGGAAAGAGCTTTGGTTCAAAGAAAACCTATTGTCACTTTCAAACCCTACTCGCAGGTGAGTGTCAATTATCATAAGCTTGCCGCGAATGTCCTTGGAATAAATTTCAAACCATCGTCAGGGGCAAAACTTTTCAGGTTGATAGATTCTATGAGAGATATTCTTTCTAGTTAACGAGTTTTAGTTTCTCAGAAATAATAATAAAATAAAAAAGAAAATTACTCGATTACCTTGAAGACAACGTCCTTCTCTCTGACTGCGCCGTTGACTTTCATTCCGACAGACTGGCCCGGCTTTGCTACCTGGACCTTTTTGTGTTCAATCTCCATAGAATTCACAGTCTGGGTGACTGAAGTACCTGGACCTTCTATGCTGATAGTGTCTCCAACAGCAAGCTCTTCCTCAAGCTCGAGTACTGCAACTCCTAACTTGCCATAGTAGTGGCTAATCCATCCAATCCTCATCTTTTCAGCGTCTTCTTCCATAATTAACCTTCGAATGTCTAGAGTTTATACTTTTCCTTTATAGGGCAAAAATAAGTTTTAACTTTGAGAAACTTTGTTCCAGAAGCTTTATATAGGGTGTCATACTAATTCCTTGTAAGTGTAGCGAATGAATAAACAAGTCACATGGGTTCTAGCTATAGTTGTTGTTGCCCTGATAGGACTTTCTGTCTATTATTCCCAGAGCGGTAATCAAGGGTACACATACACCACAACTACGACAACTCAAACTTCCGCTTTAACGACAACCACAACTACAACTACTACTTCCACAACTTCCACTGGTGGTGCAACTATTGAAATAACTGCATCTGGTTTTAGTCCTAAGGCAGTGACAGTAAAATCTGGTGATACTGTGACTTGGATAAATAAGGATTCCGTAGCTCATTGGACTGCATCTGCTGTCCATCCTACTCACGCAGTTTATCCAGAACCAGGCGGATGTATTGGTAGCAAGTTTGACGCTTGCCGTGGATTAGCTCCTGGAGAAAGCTGGTCGTTCACATTTACCAAAATAGGATCATGGATATACCACGACCACCTCTTCCCGTCAAACACTGGAACAATAGTTGTCCAGTAGAATCATGCTGTTTTAGCAAGATAATTTCTGTATAGAAAATAGATAAGGTTTCCAATTAGTAAGGCAATGAAGAGCGCGAATTTAATACTGTAAAATGAAAGAACAAAAGTTAATATTCCTACGAATAATCCGAATGCAACTTGCTGTTTAGTTTTGAAAGGAGAGGTCTTCGGCTCAGAGACCATTATGAAACCGAAATAGTATGGCATGGCTACAAGAAAACTCACTATTCCCTGAACAGAATTCGAAGAAATTGTTATGAATCCAGTGAAATAATACAGAAGTCCAACAATTACCAGAAATGGAATTGAAACTGCTAATTTCCTTGCTTTGAAATTAGGTAAAATCAAGAGTGGTGTGAGAGTTAAAGTATAACCGAGATAATTAAAACCAATTGCTGCCCACCATTCGTCTCCTAAAGAGAAAGCAAATAAAGAAACCAACAGTCCTAAAGTAGCAGGATTAAAAATATGGGATCCTTTTATTCTAATCAAATATTTTGAAAGAATGGCGACAAATGAAGCTAACAGGACGACTAAGAAAGAAGAATTAATAGGAGCGATTGAACCAATTATAAGACCTGTGATTATAGCAGAAGATGGGAAAGAGATTGCTCGTTTGAGAAAGAATTTTTTCAACAAAACATCTAAGACCGAGGTCGTAATCACTGCGATGAAAATGTTTAAAGGGAAAGTTCTGTAAATGTAGCTGGCTACAACAACTAGCAATGACAGGAAAATAATCGCCCAAGTGTACATTGAGTAAGCATATTTCATATTTTCTATTTCTTTATCCAAAATATTTATAAGCAGGAATCTCAGCCAATCTTTAGATGAATTGGATCAACTGAAATAATTTATGTAGGAAATACTCCTGGAGGCAAAGTAGTCGAAGTTGTAGTGGTAGTTGTGGTTGTTCTTGTCGACCTGCAGCAAAACATGTTATCTCGTTCGCAGGAAGCCTGCAATAATTCGTCTCCAGGGGAACACTGAATTTTGCATTCTCCTTTGAAAAGGTTGCAAGGAGAGTTTGTGGTGGTGGTTGTAGTTACAAAAAACGTCGTAGAAGTAGTTGTTGTAGTTCTTGTTGTTATCCTAGTAGTTGTTGTAGTCGTCGGAGGAGTATAGACAGGGGTTTTCGGCACAACGAAAAATGCGATTAAAATTCCAGATATTGCAATCGGTATCAGAATCAAAATCCAGAGCCAGTTCATAATATTACATTAGAGCCAGAATAAAAAAGTGTTTTAACCTATCAGTTTGCCTTCCCTGATTATCAGTTTCCCGTCGACGAAAACATTCGGCTTCTCTATCACTCCGTCTTCATGGAAAGGAATCTTGATTATTCCACCGATGTTGTAGTTGCTGCCGAAACCGAAATGAACTGCGCCTAGGACTTTTCTGTCCTCGAAACTCCCAAGGAAAGAAGCTTTGGGGTTGCATCCGATTCCGAATTCTCCGACAGTTCTCGCTTTCTCCCCAATCTCTTTGAAATATTTGGAAAGTTTTATGACTCTACCTTTTGTTTTTTTGATCAGCCCGTTTTGAACGTGGAATTCTGCTGGAGGTTTTGTCAGTCTGCAGTGATCGAAAACTATCCTGCCATTGACACTTGTTTCTACAGGTGCGATGAAGACTTCTCCTGCAGGAAAGTTTGCCCACTTACCCCTTCCTATCAAGCCGTCTTCAGCATGCCACCTTCTGCCTTCGACACTGAAAGAAACATCTGTTCCGTTTCCAGAGGTAACTTTGATTTTAGTTACTGGCTTCAAAGACGAATAGACTTTCTGCACAAGTGTTGAAATTTGGAGATAAGGAGCAATGGCTCCGTTTTTCAATGATTCTGAAGAAAAACTTGGGATTGACAGGAATCTTGCTCCGGCAAGAAGTGACTTGTGTATTGCATCTGTGTATGCGAGAGAAGACGAGGTGATTGCGATGATGATTGATGCTCCTGAAAGCGAATTCGCCACTGATTCGTCAGGCTCCTGGCCGTGCCTGCTCATCTTTTCTGTGATGATCATGTACACTTTGCTGCTCAACTCTGTGGCCTCCTTGTAGAACATCTTCGCATACCTCATGTTCGGTTTGTCTGAAATAATTATGATTTTCTCTCCAGGAATCATCCTCAGGCTCTCTTTCAAGATTCTAGAGAAAACTGACTTGTCGATGAGAATTTCCCTGCCCGTCCTGATTTTTTGTTTCGACAAGGTCATCTTCAAAGTCTGGATTAGTTCTGCCATATCTGCCTTTGTCACTAATTCTCTCAAAACCTGGTCTGTGGGGACGATCTCTTTCTGCAGTTCTTGCCTGAGCTTGTTTATGTTGTCGTTTGTATACTTCAGGAATTCAGAAATTTCAGTAGGCTTGGCAGGATGCTCTTCTCTGATTGTGGTCTTCGTTTCCGAGACTTGGGATTTGCTCAGCTCATTCCTTAAAGTTATGATGTTCTTGTTCAGTGTGGAAAGCCATTCCCAAACCTGCATCTTATCTTCATTGCTGAGATGGACTGCATGAGCTTCCTGAGGGACGTCTGTAGGTTCTACGCCTATGGGTTTCCCAGTGTCGTCGTAGATGATTTTTACATACTTCGGGAGGCTCTCGTAAACGATGTCTTTCTGCGGCATACTATAGAAATGTTAGCTTTTAATAAAAATAACCTTTCTTTCTAGATTACTGCCTCCCTGTTAGATGGGAAAGTAGTGCTAGCCCTTATGTCGTTGGAGTTTATCACAAATTGCGTCACTCTATTCAGACCGAAGCCGCATCCTGAATGTGGGACTGCCTCGTGGTTCTTGTAGAAGTCTAGGAACCAATCGAAATCCCTTATGCTCCCGCCTCTCTGCTCGAGCAGTTTCAGCATTGTCGACTGGCTTAGCCTGTCCCTGAGTTTTTCATACTCATATTCTCTTTCTGCAGCTCCGACAGCTTCTCCGGAGAATGGCAATATGAGATCCGCACTCTTCACCACTTCTGAGTTTGTGTCGTCCTCTTTCATGTTAAAGAATTTTATAGACTTGGGAAAATGGGTTATGAACAGTGGTCTGCCAAACATTTCAACCAAAAATTTTTCGTGTTTGCTCTTCAAATCATCCCCCCAATTAACTCCAAATTCAGATAAGAGATCCACGGCCTTTGTATAGGTGATTTTTTCGAATGGTGGTTTCACCATTTTCAACATGCCTAT
>Ga0209541_10010558_pt1 | contig 14688 bp, 13 predicted proteins | sample RifCSPlowO2_01_FD_184027 | JGI IMG/M metagenome (GOLD analysis project Ga0209541, IMG submission 184027) | Groundwater microbial communities from Rifle, Colorado - Rifle CSP2_plank lowO2_0.1 (SPAdes) (version 2) | ecosystem: Environmental > Aquatic > Deep subsurface > Groundwater | place... | reverse complement strand
TCTATATTACTCTCACTCTCTTCTTTAAAAGCTGCAACAATTTTGGCAGTATCTAAATCCATTTCCCTATTTATAACTATAACTCCACCAAATGCAGAAACCGGATCAGCTTTAATAGCTCTATCTAACGCTTCATGGACATTTGCCCCTGTGGCTATGCCACATGGGCTAAGATGTTTTATAACGGTTGCTGCCGGCTCTTTAAATTGCCTTACTGTTTCCAACCCTGAATAAATATCTCCAATATTTGTTCCTGATAAATCTCTACCCCAAAGCTTTGTCAGTTTTGATAAAGGAGAATTCGTTTTTGGTATCGTATAAAAAGCTCCTTTTTGATGAGGATTTTCTCCATATCTTAAGTCAGAAACTTTTCTTAAAGGAACTGTCACTTCTTTAGGAAACTTTTCTTCTGAAAAATAATTACCAATTTGAGAATCATAAAAAGACAAATGATAAAACGCTGTTCCAGCAAGCTCTTCCCTTAGTGCCTTATCTACTTCACCAGATTCCAGAGCTTTTCCAACTTTTTCATAATCTGCTGGGTCAACGACCACTATTACATTTTCATTATTTTTAGCAGCAGCTCTTATCATAGTTGGGCCTCCGACATCAATTGTTTCAATTCCCGGTTTTTCCTCAAAAGGATAAAGATTGCAAACAACAATATCAATTTGAGGAATATTTAATTTTTCTGCTTCTTCAACATGTTTTGGATTTTTTCTATCAAATAAAATTCCTGATTCAATTTGAAAACTAATAGTTTTCATTCTGCCATCAAAGCAATCTCTTGGATTGCCAGTTATTTCTTCGATTGGAGTTACCTCAATTCCATTTTTCTTCAATTCTTCAAATGTTCCACCAGTAGAAATTATTGAGTATCCTGCTTCTATTATTGCCTTACTAAAATTAGCTATTCCATTTTTTTCATATGTGCTGATCAAAGCCCATTTTTTCATGTTAGTATCTTATCTAACTTACCCTTTTCAATTGCTTCTTTAATTTCCATAGCAACTCTTTTACCCATAGAAATATTTTGTCCATGTAAATATCCGCTGTAAGGAGTAGCAAAAATTCCAGGAGAGCCGGGCATTCTTGGGGACACATCAAAAACGATAATTTCTTTCTTAGGGGGGCCTGCAGTGATCATAGTTTGCAATCCAAACGGTCCAATGACAGGAAGCTTCATTTCAATTGATGCTTTAACAAATCTCTCTCCAATAGCAAATGCGTCTTCCAAAAGTGATTCGAGAATTGTAACAGCAATATGTCCTGCCTCTTCATACTTAACCCCTACTTTTTTCATTACATCTTCCTCATACATTGCCGGAAGTTTAGTTAATCCTTCAATATTAGTTTGTCTTCTGGTATCTGTTCCAATTAGCTCTAATCTTTCATTTATTGGATCATAAAAGAAATTAAAATTAACCTGCACCCCAACAATAAATTCTTCAATGACAGCAGATTTAATTTGCTCGTCTGTGAATCTGCCAAGGCCCAATCCCTGTTTTACACCAATTTCATATTCTTCAACTGATTCCGCAAAGAAGAATGCTCTTTCAAATCCTCTTTCCTTTTCTAAAACTTTTACAATAACTAATCGGTCTATATCCTTTGGATCTTTGAATTGTTTAGGATATCTTATTTCTGCTTTGTCCAGTAAATCATATTGGTTTGGTTTAACAGATCTTTCTTCTGTTTTCAGTAAAAATTTATTTCCAAACATAGAAACCTTAAATTTATTTTCTATGGCGTCGTAATCATTTATGTAAACCTCAAAAGATCTATGCGGAATAAAAACGACATTTCGCGATATCAAATCTTTTTGTACATCCTCATTTAAGATGTCTGAAAACTTATCTAAAACAAGAACATCATCTACACATCCAAGCGAATGTCGTCCTGAGCGAAGTGAAGGATCTGATTTGTAATATTTCGCATAAGTTTTTTCTCTACCTTTCTCACAAATAACAAGTGTCTTAAAACCCATATCTTTCGCTCCCCTACATACATCTAATGCAGAATGACTTCCTAAAACAGCAATGGTGTATTTATTTTGCATTAGTCTAGCACCTCCTTCAACTGATTCTGAGCCAGAGCATTTTTAATTTCTCTGGCAATTCGTCTACCTGTAGACATTGGTTCATCATATAAAAGATATGTGTACGGGGAACCATTAATAAAGAAGTTTGTCCCAGCTACTATTCTGGCAGAGATTTCTATAATGAATATTTCTTCAGAACTAGTAATAATTGTTTCTAAACAAAATGGTCCAAAAAGTCCTTTTTCTCCCATTAAATCTTGCGAGGTTTTAACAACCCGCTCAGCCATATCAACTGCTACTGCAATCATTGATTCTCTTACAGCCATTGGAATATTGGCAACCACTTCAAAAGATGGTTCTATATTTAATCCTTTTTGATTTTTGGCAGGAATTCTACCTAATGAATCAACATTAGTTTCATATCTTTTATCTACACTCATTAACTCTACCTTTTTTGTTAACGGCGAATAAAAGAAATGAAAATATACTGGGACTCCAATAACATATTCCTGAACCATAAATCTCTCTTCTGAAAAGGTTTTTAATTTTTCATCAAGCTCGTTTTGATTTGTAGCAACAAAATATCCTTTTCCTCCTGCTGCTCCGTAGGATTTAACTATAACTGATCTATCTATCTTATCGCCTTTTTTAAATCTTCTGGGAACTTTTATGCCGGATTTTTCCATCCATTCTCTTTGCATTTTCCTATTTTCTTCCCAATCCAAAACTTTTTTATTTCCAAAATATGGAACAACCATTTTTTTATTTTCTTCAAGACCTAAATATGCAACAAATGATCCATGTGGAATAATTATGCAATCATCCTTAAGAAGTTCTTTTTCTACAGTTGGAAAATCTGACCATTTGTTTATGATAATGATTTTATCAATGAAATTTTTGTAAGACGAATAAAGTTTTTCACGATCAGGAGTACAAACAACAGCAGTTTTAAAACCCTCATCTTTTGCGCCCTTGAGGATCTGCAGAGCGGAGTGAGAACCTAGCGTTACAATAGTGTAATTGCGATTTCCCATAACTTATTATACCCAAAATACCGTTATTTTGCAATAATAATTAATTTTGGGTTCAAGGTTATCCGGTGAAGACGGATGTTCTTACATAGAATATACTACCAAAAGTCAAAAACATGTGCTACACTACACACTTAAACTATGGGAAATGTATCTGTCATAGTTGGAACACAGTGGGGTGATGAGGGTAAAGGAAGAATCATTGATCTTCTTTCGGAGCACGCGGATTTTGCAGTCAGATTTAACGGCGGAAATAATGCCGGTCACACAATTATAGTTAACGGTAAGAAACATTCTTTCCGTTTAATACCCTCTGGAATACTTCAACCAAAAACAGTAGCAGTTATTGGAAATGGCGTAGTAATGGATTTAGAAGTTTTAATATCTGAGATTAAGACGCTTCAAGACGATGGAATTAATTTAAAGAACAGATTATTTTTATCTGACAGATGTCATTTAATACTTCCCTACCATAAAGCTTTGGATGAAGCATATGAAAATGCCCGAGGAGAAAATAAATTAGGTACAACCAAAAGTGGTATTGGCCCAGTTTTCGCAGATAAAGTAAGCTATAACGGAATAAGATTATATGAATTAATTAGATGGAATTTATTTGTTGAAAAATTTACCTTTCAGGCAAAAATAAAAAATGAAATTCTAAAAACTTTTAATGTTCCTGCTGTTGATATAAAAAAAGAATTAAAAAGGTTTGAAACTATTAGAAAAATAGTTCTCCCTTTTATTACAGACACTTTTCAACTGCTACAAGATGCATTGTCAAAAAATCAAAAAATTCTTATGGAAGGCGCTCAGGCCATACTTTTAGATTTAGATTTTTCTGCTTATCCATATACTACAGCTTCTAATACAGTTGCTGGTGCAGTAAATGCAGGAGCAGGTATTCCTGTTCAGAAAATTGGTAATATTTATGGAGTAGTAAAAGCTTACACCTCTAAAGTTGGATCTGGTCCTCTTCCTACAGAATTAAAGAATTCAGTTGGTGATGAAATTAGAGAAAAGGGCAAAGAATTTGGAACAGTCACTGGTAGACCAAGGAGGATTGGCTGGCTAGATCTTGAGTCTGTAAAATTTGCCTGTATAGTTTCTGGGGTGACCGAAATTGTCATAACAAAAATTGATATTTTGTCTGGACTTAAAAAAATAAAGATAGGTGTAGGTTACAAATTAAATGGTAAACCAATTCCCTATTCATCCTGTGGATATGAAGAACTTGAGAAAGTAGACATAGTTTATAAAGAATTTAAAGGCTGGGATGAAGATATCAGAGATATTAGAAGGTTTTCTAATTTGCCAAAAACTGCTCAGGAATATGTAAAATTTATTGAAAAGTTCCTAGGGGTAAAAATTGGAATTGTTTCAGTAGGCCCTCAAAGAGAAGAATACATCCAACTCTAATTTTGAGATTTATTATCAGGACTATCCTCTTCCTGGTCTCCTCTTATGATCTTCTCTATTCTCTCCCTGTCTGCCTCATAAACCCTTTTGCCTACCCTAATTTCCCAACTATTCTCAGCGTTTCGACTAATAGTCATCGGGACAACGGGGTAATCCTTAAATCTTGGATCTTCAGTAAGTTCAGATAACTCTTGTGCTAACTCCCTACTTGCGATACTCACTAATCCGCGCGTACTTCCCACTTTCGAATCCAGTGATTTCCGTAATAAGTCAGTAGGAAAACCTACCCCTTTTTCTAAGAACGAGATTTCTTCTACTGGTTCTCGTATAAATCCTTCAGGTGGTCTATTCGCATCTTCTCCAGCCATAAATTGATTATAACACTACTCCCACTCCATAGTGGCAGGGGGTTTGTTGGTTATATCATAAACCACACGATTTACCTCCGGGATTTCATTAACAATTCTAACTGAGATTTTATTTAGGAGTTCGTAATCTAGTCTGGCAAAGTTAGCAGACATAGCATCTGTTGCCTCTATAGCTCTAATTGCTATAGTTTCCCCATACGCTCTTTCATCTCCTCTAACTCCAGTTGTTTTTATTCCGGTAAATACTGCAAATGCCTGCCATAATTTTATTCCAGCTTTTTCAATTTCATCCGTTACAATTTTGTCAGACTTTCTGAGTATTTCTAATTTTACCTCCGTTACATCCCCAATAATTCTGACAGCTAACCCCGGACCTGGGAAAGGTTGTCTTTCAGTTATAGAATCAGGTAACCCAAGTATTTTCCCAATTTTTCTTACCTGATCTTTGTAAAAATTTCTTAAAGGTTCAATTAAAATTAATTTCATATTTTCTGGTAAACCACCAACATTATGATGAGACTTAATATTCTTAGCATGCTTTGATCCAGCTGACTCAATAACATCTGGATAGATAGTTCCCTGCACCAGGAATTTACATCCGGAGGAAGGGTGTGCTGCTCCAATTCTTTTCGCCTCTGCCTCAAAACAATCTATAAATGTTTTTCCAATGGCTTTTCTTTTTTCTTCAGGATCAGTTATCCCTTTTAATACTTTTAGAAATAAATCTTTAGCATTAATAATATCAACATTCATTTTGTAATGTTCACCAAATACTCTTCGTAGGTTTTCTGTTTCTCCTTCTCTCATTAGTCCTGAGTCAATATAAACAGAAGTTAAATTATCTCCAATTGCTTTGTGAACTAGTAAAACAGCAACAGATGAATCTACTCCGCCAGAAAGAGCACAAATGGCTTTTTCATTACCCAATGAATCCTTAATATCTTTAACCAGATTATTTACATAATCTTCATTGATTTCAATTTTTTTGGGAGTTAGTCCACAAATCTTTAAGAAGTTTTCTAAAATTTGTGTACCAAATTCTGTATGCACAACCTCAGGGTGAAATTGAATTCCATACAATTTTTTGTCCTCATCAGAAATAGCGGTGTTTGCATGTTCTGTTTTAGCATTTTCAATAAAACCATCTGGAAGTTTTGTTACTTCATCTCCATGAGAGAACCAAACAGTTGAGGATTCTGGCAAACCATCAAATAACTTACAAGTTTTTGTAATTTTCAAAGTGGCAGGTCCAAATTCTTTCTTTATCCCACTTTCTACTTCCCCACCTTTTAAAAGATAGCCCATTAATTGATGTCCATAACAAATTCCAAGAATAGGAGTTCCTAATTCAAATATTTTTGGGTCCACTGTTGTACCATCTTTAGCAAATACATCCCCAGGACCACCAGATAAAATTATTCCTTTTACTCCACTATTTACTTTATCCATTACCTGATCAGGAGTTACTATCAAGCATTCCACTCCAAATTCCTGAATTCTTCTTCCTATTAAATGTGCAGTCTGTCCTCCAAAATCAACAAGTATTATCATTTTTGCCTCCTAACATAATCTACCATATCCTTAAATATAAATGCCCCGTGGGGTTCAGAGATTTTTTCACGACGCCAATTTGGATATTGAGTGGTATCAATAAATTTCTCAGGATGCGGCATAAGACCTAAAATTCTACCTGTTGGATCGCATACTCCAGCTATAGCATTTAAAGATCCATTTGGATTTTGCGGATATTCTTGTGTGGGTTCTCCACTGGCATCAACATATCTAAATACAACTAAATTTTCATCCTCAACTTTTTTGATAACCTCTGGTGTTGAGAAGAATTTTCCCTCCCCATGATTTACTGCAAAGTGACCAGTATGTCCTTCTTTCAAAAATACACATTTACTTTTTTCTGATTTTAAATCTATCCATCTACATTCAAAATGACCGCTATCATTACTATCTAATGTTGCATCCATTTTTCCCAAATTTCCAAAAGGTAAAAGACCTGTTCTAACTAGGGTTTGAAATCCATTGCAAATTCCAATAATCAATCCCCCTCTATCCCTAAATTTTTTAATTTCTTCTTTTAGGAAACTAATAAGTTCAATTGCTAAGATTTTTCCTGAGGCAATATCATCTCCATAAGAAAATCCTCCAGGCAAAGCCAGGATATCAAAATCTTTCAAACTTTTGGATTTGTCTCGGAGTTCATTAACATGAACAAACTCAGGATTTCCTCCAGCTTTTTTAAAAGCATAGAAAAGTTCATTATCACAATTAGTTCCATCAGATTGCAAAATACAAACATTGGCTTTTTTCATCCAAATATCTCCTTCATTGGTTTACTCCATGCTTCCTGCAATTGAGCTATCTCAACACTAAATAGCCCATCCACTAATAGCTTTTCCTCTTTTATAGTCCGTCCCAGAATTTTGTATGGAATACCTGTAAATAATTTCTTTGCAGCTTTCTCATCTTCTATTTCTACAACAAAACATCCTGTTGTTTCAGCTAATAATTCTTCCTGAGCTGCCTTAATCTTTGCTCCAACATTTCCTCCAACACACATTTCAAAAACAGAAGTTATCAGTCCTCCTTCAGAAACATCATGAGATGCTAATACTTTTCCAGTATTTATGGCTTTATATATAGTGTCTAAAACTTTTGGCAAAACTTTTAAATCAACTTTTTCTTCTTGTTTACCTACTATTACAATAGTTGAGCCAATTTTCTTAAAATCAGAGGAAACTGTTTTTTTAACATCTAGAATTTTTCCAAACACTGACATGGCTAAAGTTGGAGGACTATGTAAAACAGTTCCATTAGAGCTACGATAGGTTGCAGATAAACTATCTTTACCAGAAATGACTGGAATCTTTAAAGCTTTCATAAAATCTACAATGGCATCAACGCAAGCGTCTAATTTTCCCAACCATTCAGGATCTGGAAAAGGCCAAATATAATTATTAATTAGGCAAGCTTCTTTATAATCTCCCCCAACTGTTACATAATTGCTTATGGCCTCAGTAGCAGACCAAATAGTTCCTTCATATGAATCCTCTAAAGTTTTCTTTGGACTTAATCCATGAGAAACAATTAGCCCATATGGTTTATCAAGCAGTGGCTTAACAACTGCTGCGTCTGTTGGTCCATCCATCCCTTCCCCCACAAACGGATGAAGGACATTAGTTCCCTGAACATTGTGATCATATAATCTTAAGATAGGCTCTTTAGAATTTACATCTCCACCCGCTAACACACTTTCTAATTTTTCAATCCAGCCTTTCTGATTTCTTGGTAATTCTTCTTTCCCTTTATACTCTATACTTAATACTTTATACTTCTTAGCTACCATCACTCTCTGTGGTAAACCATTATGTAAGAATTCCATTTGAAGGTCTCCTATCTTCTCTTTTCTCCAGAAGACATTTAATTTTTTAGTTCCATCAAACTTTGCTATTTCTGTTGCCTCTACATTATATTTTTTACAAATCTTTAGAAATTCTTTTAAGTTTTCTTTTGAAAGCGCTATCAACATTCTTTCTTGTGACTCTGAAATCCAAATCTCCCAAGGAGATAATCCTTGATATTTAAGTGGGGCTTTTTCCAGATTTACTGTTACTCCAATTTCTGATCCCATCTCTCCAATTGCTGAGGATAAACCCCCCGCTCCTAAATCCTGCAATGCTCTTATTAAATTTTTATCTCTTGCTTCTAAAATTGCATCAAAAGTTCTTTTTTCTTCAATAGCATTTCCAATTTGCACTGCTGTGGCATTAACAGAAATTGTTCTATCACTCATTTCTCCTGATGAGAAAGTAGCTCCATGAATTCCATCTCTTCCTGTTTTTCCTCCAATCACAACTGCTATATCACCAATTCTTGGCTCTCCTTTTTGCGCTTTTTCTTTTGGCAAAATCCCATAGGCCCCGACTAAAACAATTGGTTTTGCTCTGAAATCTTCATGGAAATGAAATGATCCATTGTTGGTAGGAATTCCAATTCTATTTCCATAATCCCGTACAGCTGCAACAACTCTTTTTAAGATATAGTCCGGTGGAAGTGTTCCTTCCGGTAATTTAGATTTATCCATATCGGGATTTGCCAAACAAAATATATCTGTTGAAACAACAGCTTTAGCTCCCTGGCCTGTTGCTACAACATCCCGAAAAACCCCACCGCTACCTGTCATTGCACCACCATATGGTTCTATAGCTGATGGGGCATTATGTGTTTCTGCTTTTCCGTTAATAGCCCAACCATCATAAAAATCCATCACCCCTGCATTATCTACAAATGCTGAAACAATATTGTTGCCATATTTCAAAGCTTCATCTTTTAATCTTTTAAATAAAGGTTCTTTCTCCTTTCCATCTAAAATTATTTTGGCTTTAAAAGTTTTGTGAGCACAATGCTCACTCCAAGTTTGTGCTAAAGTTTCCAGTTCTAAATCTGTTGGATCTCTTTTTAATTTTTCAAAATAATTTTGTATAACTTTCATTTCTTCTAGGTTTAGAAATAGCTTATCTTTTGATAGCTCCACTAAATCTTTATCACTCATACCCCTTAATTTAATGATTTTTGTTTTTCCTGGAGTTCCTTCAATTACTAAAGTCTTTGGCTCAACTTTTACAATATGTTCAGTTAAAGGATTAAACAGGTTCTGTTTATTAGAAGAAGAAACATACTCATAGGATGAGTCAGCAGCAATTAACTTTATTCCCAAATCCTCTGCAGCTTTTAAAATTGAGGACACTTCAGGATTCATTACTCCTGGTTTGTAGGCCACTTCTATAACTTTTTCTTTAATTATCGGGATATTGATTGAATAAATTTGAGTTAATGATTCTGATAAAAGTTTTTCAGCAAGTATTTTAGTTTCTTCCAAACTAATTCCCTCAAGTCTATAAACTTTATTTTTTTCAAACTTTCCATTTTTTGGAGCAACTCTAACCTTGTTAATCATTTCAATCTCTCCACATCTCTCCAGCCAATATCTGTTCTATAATGTAAATTATCTCCTTCAATACTAATTAATTTCATCGCTGAGTATGCTTTTTCCCTAGCTTCCTTTATATCTTCTCCCTCACCCACAACATAAAATGCTCTCCCCCCATTGGATAATAATTTATCACCCTCTCGTTTAACACCTGAACCGAATATCGAAATCCCTGGAATATTTATTGCTTCCTTAAGTCCAATTATTTCTTTTCCCTTAACAGCTGAGTAATCTTCCGGGTAGCCTTTTGCACATCCGGCAACTGAAACTCTAACTTTATCATCAAAATCAATTTTTATATGTTTCAAATTTTTATTTATAACTGCTTCTACAACTTCTAGATAATCTGTTTGTATGCTTGACAAAATAACTTCTGCTTCTGGGTCTCCCCATCTACAATTAAATTCTATTATTTTCACACCATCTTTTGTTTTCATTCCTCCAAGGTAAAGAATCCCAGAATAATATCTATCTTCTTTTTTCATTCCCAAAAGTGTGGGTTTAATAATTTTTTCTGCTACTTCATTAATTTCTTGCTCACTTAAGACTCCTGTTGGAGCAACACTGCCAACTCCTCCAGTATTTGGTCCCTTATCTCCATCATAAATTCTTTTATGATCTTGAGCTGTTTTAGCTATACAGAAATCTTCACCACTGCATATTGCAAAAAGAGAAAATTCTTCTCCAATTAATGCTTCTTCAATCAAAAAAGTTTCTCCACTTTTTCCAAATCCACTCATCTGATTAACTGCCTCAATTGCTTCTTTTCTGTTTTCTGCTCTAATAACTCCTTTACCAAACGCTAAACCAGCAGCTTTAATAAAAAGTAATTGTTCTGGTTTTGAATTGATATAATCAATTGCCTTTTTCGTATCTATAAATGATTCAAACTTTGGAATTGGTAAATTATATTTCACCATAAAATCTCTTGCCCATTTTTTATCCCATTCCAGTTGTGAAGCTTTTTGAGTTGGGCCAAAAGCTACGATTCCTAATTCTTTAAATTTATCAACATATCCTGCTGCAATAATATCATCCTGTCCAACATCAACTAAATCAATTTTTTCTCTTCTTATAACCTCCACAATTTTTTCAAAATCCATCATGCCAACTTCTGGGTAATTTTTTATTTTCGAAGAAAACACCTGTGTTGGATTTTTAAAATCTGTTAAACCATTACCCGGGGTCATAATTACCTTCTCTACCCTGGAAGATTTTGCATAGGATAAGGCTAGCGCATGTTCTCTTCCATTTTGTCCAATCACTAAAACATTCATTTTATTTTTCCTCCAAATCAAATCTAAACATCTTCTCTGTTTGCTTTCCGCCATTATCTTCATAAAACTTGTGTGCTTCTGTTAGTTCATTGCTGCTATCTAATTTAATAACACTAACATTATTGTCTTTACAATATTTTTTAACCGTTTCAAAAAGTTTTGTACCAATTCCTTGACCCCTTACTTTTTCTGAAACTATAAAATCTTCTATATGACCTCTGTGCCAACCATGACGCATATTTGGTAAAAAATACAAAGTTATTAAACCTACTATTTCACCATTTACAGAAGCAATGAAAATAAAAGTATCTTTACGACTAACAATTTCTTCAAAAATTGGTCCTCCTAATTGTTCTGCCTCTTTATTGTGTTCTGAATATCCTATCTTTCTATTAACTTCTTCGCCTAGCTCGTCAAGAAGTTTTAAAACTCCTTCCTTATCTTTTAATTCTACTAATCTAATTTCCATTACATAGCCTTTCTAATACATCAACATATAGTTGGTTTTCTTTAACCTTAAGTCTTTGGTATAAAGATTCAACAGTATCTCCTTCTTCAATTTTTTCAAAGCATCTTCCAAGTATTGGACCAAAATCAAACTCTTGAGAAAGAAAATGATTAGTACATCCGGCATATGTTGCCTTATTATCCAGAAAATTCTGGATGGCTTTTTCTGTCATCTTGCCCTTATTCCAAATTGCCTCTGTCCCATCAGGATTCTTAACCACCCCATCCGTGCTGTCTGGGATTAGACCTGGATGAGCATTTAAAATTTTGTTAGGAAAATTATTAATTACTTCATCCAAAATAATTTGTTTCCAGCCAGCTAAACAAATATAGTCTGGATTTATTTCTTTTAGGACTTTTAATAAATTTTCTTTTTCGGGAACAATTTTAACTGTAATATTATTTTCTTTTGCTCTTATTAAACCTAATGATTCTTCTGTATCTGAAATGACTGCTGATATTTCTGCTTTAATTTTTCCTGATTTTACCCCGTCAATAATTGCTTGTAGATTTGTACCGGTTCCTTTATTAGAAATTAGTACAGCAATTTTTTTCATCGTATAGAAAAATCCACTTCTTTGGCGCGCTCACCAATATCAAGTGGATAATTTCCTGTAAAGCAGGACGTGCAAAGAACATCTTCTGGTAGACCAATGGCCCTAATCATGCCTTCCAAAGATAAATAATGTATAGAATCAACACCTAATTCTTTTGCTATTTCCGGAATTTTTTTAACAGCAGCAATCAATTCCTTTTGATCAGGAGTATTTATTCCATAAAAATCAGGGAACTTTACAGGCGGAGATGAAACTAAAAGATGAACTTCCTTTGCACCGGCATCCCTGATCATTTTTATAATTTGTTTGGAGGTAGTACCCCTAACAATTGAGTCATCAACCACAGCTACTTTTTTACCATTTAATATATGTCTCATTGGATTTAATTTAAGTTGAACTATTTTATGTCTGGTATGAACTTCTGGAGAAATAAAGGTTCTGTGAATATATCTATTTTTTATAAGTCCCATTTCAAAGGGAATGCCTGACTCTCTTGCATATCCCATTGCAGCAGGAATAGCAGAATCCGGAACAGGAATAACAATATCTACAGATAATTTAGCTTCTTTTGCTAACTCTTTACCTAAATTTTGTCTTACCTGATCAACACTTTTTCCCATAATATAACTGTCCGGTCTGGCAAAATAAACATATTCAAAGCTGTCCATTTTTTGATTAGCTTTTTCTATTTGTATCCCTTTAATCCCTTTGTCAGATATAATTATCATTTCTCCAGGATTCACTTCTCTTATAAAAGTTGCTCCAATTATATCTAGCGCACAGGTTTCTGAAGCTACTACAAATCCTCCATTTAGCTTGCCTACGCAAAGAGGTCTAATCCCAAAACTATCCCTAGCTGCAACGATCTTCTTTTCATCCATGACCAAAAGACAAAACACCCCAGTGAATAAAGGAAAGGCCGATTTTATAGCATCTTCCAAAGTTTTATCTTCAGAAACAAAAGTTGCTATAGCATGAGCAATCATCTCTGAATCATTTAGATGCTCATATTTAATTTTTTTGGATTTGAAAAATTCTTGCAGTTTTTTAATCGAAGGCAAATTGCCATTGTGTGCTACGGCAATACTTCCTTTTTTCGTTTTAACAATAACTGGCTGAGCGTGAGTATCCCAAAACCCCCCTGAGGTTGCATACCTATTGTGACCAATTGCCAAATATCCTTTAAGTTTTTTTAAATCCTCCTCACCAAAAACGTGGGCAACTAAACCAATACCTTTGTGAACATAAATTTTATTTCCGTCTGAAGATGCAATTCCTGAAGATTCTTGTCCTCTGTGTTGAAGTGCCCAAAGGCCTGGATGAACTAAGCGGGCTGCCTGGAAGTCTTTACCGTATACTCCAAATATTCCACATTTTTCGTTAATCTCACTTCCCATAGCTTAATATACCCAAATTTAAGCCCTAAGTCAAGCGAATATAGAAAATGCTATACTAATATCATGAGTTCAAAGAAATTACATATCCTTTCTTTCAAGTACGCCTTTGAAGGATTACTCTCCGCATTGAAAGAAGAACCGAATTTAAAATTTCATTTTTTAGCTGGATTTTTAGCTGTCATTCTTTCATTTTTCCTAAATATTTCTAGAACAGATTGGATTATTATTATCATTCTTATTGGTTTTGTAATAGCCATTGAACTTACCAATACAGCAATTGAGGCAATTGTTGATAATTTTACTGAAGTTTCTCATCCAGGTGCAAAACTGGCCAAAGATATTTCTGCAGGAGCTGTTTTAGTCGCTTCGATAACATCCGTTATCATTGGATTATTAGTATTCATGCCTTATTTTAGCAAATGGATAATTTAGGTTTATTCTTTCTAGTTTTTAATCTTGGTGGAAAAAACAATTTTTTAGATAGTGTAATGATTTTTGGATCTGAATATCTAATCTATATAGTATTTGCATTAATATTTTTCTTAGGTTTAAAGGGAAGCATAAAAGAAAAAAAAGCCTTAATTCTAATTGTATTTGCTTTACCAATAGCCGTACTTATAATTAAGACCATACATTTATTTATAATTGAGCCAAGACCTTTTGTAGCTTATAATTTTATACCCTTAGCAGACCCAACTGATAACGCCTCTTTCCCATCAAGACATACTACTATTATTTCTACTATTGCTTTTGGCTATGCTTTGTATAAATCCAAATTAACATCTTTTATGCTTCTTTTTTTAGTTTGGATAGGGCTTTCAAGAGTTTATATAGGTGTGCATTATCCTATTGATATTCTTGGAGGAGCAGGTGTAGGATTAATTTCTTTATTTACTGCCAAAAAGTTTTTAAAATCAATCCGTATAAAATTTTTTAGCTAGGAAGTTTTACCGAGAAGTTTCTCAAATTTGAGTTTATCCTTAAATGGGCCAATAATTTGTAGATTATATTTTTCCTTTTTAAAAAGTTCTCTTGCAACCTCTCGTACCTCATCTGCTGTCACAGCATCGATTTTTTCAAGAAGCTTTTCAA
>Ga0209541_10010556_pt1 | contig 14690 bp, 16 predicted proteins | sample RifCSPlowO2_01_FD_184027 | JGI IMG/M metagenome (GOLD analysis project Ga0209541, IMG submission 184027) | Groundwater microbial communities from Rifle, Colorado - Rifle CSP2_plank lowO2_0.1 (SPAdes) (version 2) | ecosystem: Environmental > Aquatic > Deep subsurface > Groundwater | place... | reverse complement strand
TTCGAACTATATTTCAAAGGTAGCCCTTCGACAAGCTCAGGGCAGGCGCGCGAGTGCCCCCACCCACTCGCCGCGCCATCTTTACCGCTTGGCCTTCGGCCTCGTAAAAAGTCGGTTCGAACACACTAAAAAATTGCGATCAATTTTTCAGTGTAAAGAAAATGCAAAAATTTAAAAGATCAATAACTCAAATGGGGCAACCGGTGGAGTCAACAAGAATTGTGTTCTGTTGCCCGATTGCCCCATTAAAAAACACAATTCCCAAAAGTTGACTCCAATAAAAATATAACAGATTAACCAAGATTTTGATATACTTAATCTAAAGATAGATTTAAGAAGGGCTTACAGGGAGTACGCTACAGTAGAAGTTGCATTGTTATAGCATTAAAAATGCTTAAAAATATTTTTTATACCAGTGGAATAGTCGCTTTCTTATTATTTAGCGTTTTTCTCTTTAAATCTTTTCAAGAAAATCAGATCGGGACGATTTCTCCGACGCCTGGACCCAACCCTTCAGATATTCCTTCAATTACTTCTCAACCTCCCGAAATAAGTTGTACGTCTGATAATAATTGTCCAACAGGTTATGCCTGTAGGTGGCTACAAAAAAGAGGTGATGTAATAATCAGCGGTATTTGTGCGGCCAAGGAAAATGGAAGTTGCCAGACAAAAGATGATTGCATGGGTGGTTTAGTTTGTCACACAGTACCTGGAATTTTTCCTCAAAAAAAGTGCGTTTACCCGTGGTTAGGAAAGGATTGCACTGGAACGACTGATCGGACAAGCTGTCCCTCAGGATATAAATGCGTTAGTATATGTGGCCCAATTCACGGCGGTATTAAGGATGATTCTCCTAAGCATCCGACTGGATATTCCTGTATGGCTGATGAAGCTGATAGGAATTGCCCTATCTGTCTGGCTTCAAATACCAATATATCTACTCCAAATGGAGAAATAGATGTTAAAAAACTCAGGGAGGGAATGACTGTTTGGTCTATTGACGTGCAAGGCAAAAAAGTGTTGAGTAAAATTATAAAAACAGCTAATACACACGTACCAAACAATCACAAAGTAATTCATCTGGTCTTATCCGATGGAAGGGAAGTCTGGATTTCGCCAAATCACCCAACAGTAAATCAACAGCAGGCACGAGAACTTAGAGTTGGAGATACTTATGATGGTGCGACTGTGAGGCGGCTCGATTTTATTCCATACTGGGATAGTAAAACATATGATTTTTTGCCAGACTCTGACACCGGTTTCTACTGGGCTAATGGGATATTAATGGCGAGCACATTGAAGTAAATCATTTTTTATGCTTAAAAATCTTTTCTACATATTGGGAATTATTGCGTTTGTTCTTTTAAGTTTGACTCTTATTTTGTTTCTCAAGAAAGAACTGGGGCCAATTTCTCCGCCCTCCATTTTGCCTTCACCAAATGGCAGTTCCGAAGCTCCTTTACCAGATTCAGGAAATCGTTGTAGGGGTCGAGCAACGAAAGACTATAAGTGCCCTTCGGGTTGTGGCTTCTACGGAAACCCAGTTAACGATTGTGTTAGTGCGGAATTTCTTGAATTCTGTAACAAACCAGGAAGCAATTGTGTTAAGTGTTTATCATCCTCGACAAATATTGAAGCACAAAGGGGAGAGGTGAACGTGAGAGATCTGGGAGTGGGAATACTGATTTGGACATTGAACGGGTCAGGCGAAAAGGAGCTCCAACCTATCATTAAACTTTCATCGATGGAGGTGGGAGAAAACCATAAAATGTCACACATAAAGCTTGTTGACGGAAGAGAACTTGATGTTTCTCCCAGTCATCCCACAGCTGATGGAAGATTGGTCAGGGATTTGAGAGTTGATGAAACATATGACAATGCTACGATTCAATTCATCGAACTAGTACCCTATAAAGATACGAAAACGCATGATCTTCTTCCCGCTGGAGATACCGGTTTCTATTTTGCCAATGGGATACTCATGGGGAGTACGCTGAAATGAGAAAAATTTATATAACAATTTTTGTTATTGTACTAAGCATAATTCTATATGCCGGATACCTATATTTCAAAAATACTACTGGAAGAGATGCTTTGAGTGTCATGAATGAAATGAATAATATTCAATCATTGACAGAGACGGCGAACTGGAAAACGTATGAAAACTCTAAGTGGTTCATTTCGTTCAAATATCCACCAAACAAAGAGCTAATCGAGAGTGGTTTGCCAGGTGGTCAAAGTAACCCCTCTCATTATCCTTATCCAATTTTAGAAGTTGAGTCTACAGATGCTATGAATGGTCACGGATTTAATTTCCTGTCAACCACAGACGATGCGACTCTAAACTTTAATTTCCGTCCGCCAAAAGATGCTTTAGAGAAAGTCATCAATGGACAACATTGGAAAATAGCTGAGTGCAAGAGTGGAGCAGACATCCTAGCTATGCCGATGTGTCTATATAGTATTACCTACTATCTTTCCTACAACGGTCGCATTCACAAATTTAGTTTCAAGTATGATCCACAAGAAGATCCCTGGCAAGAACAAGTCATCTCAAGTTTTCGCCATTTTAATGATAGTTGCAAAGACGGTGGGCCGTGCCCATTACCAAAGAATTAAATCAACAACATGACTAAAACAAATGAATAAGTCCGGAAATATCAATCTTTTTCTAATCCTCGGTAGTTTTGTCGCCGGCCTGGCCGTCGCCGGAGTGAGTTTGTATTTCTATTTAAACCGTTCAGCATTCCCTATTCCCCCGTCCCAAAATGCTTGCCCAAACGATGTCTTGACATGTGCTGATGGCACAAAATTCAAAAGGCAGCCGCCATTATGTAATTTTCCCAACTGTCCGAGTGAAGAACCTAATACTACCGATGTATTTTGCAAGGTGAAAACCGATTGTTTCGAAGCAGATGGAAGTTGGAAAAAACTCCCCGGCCAAGGGTGTAGTGTTCCTTGTTTCATGGAGTGCGTTAATTTTCGCTGTACCCTAGTGCACCCGCCGAATCTCGATTGTCTCTCCGCGGGAACATCGATAAGGACACAAGATGATAACAAATTGGTTACCGAACTTCGTAAAGGAGATCTTGTTTGGACTGTCGACCAGGGAAGTACTAGACTTCGGCCAATACTTAAAATCGCAAAAACAGCTGTCTCTAAATCTCACAAAGTGTCTCACCTCGTTCTCTCTGACGGGCGGGAACTTTATGTTTCTCCGGGGCATCCGGCCGTTAACGGGAAGGCTGTGGGAAAACTAGCGGTAGGAGAAGAATATGATGGAGCAACCGTAATTAAAAATGACCTCGTTCCCTATAATTATTCTTATACCTATGACATCCTCCCCGCAGGCGATACGGGTTTTTATTGGGCAAATGGAATTTTGGTTGGCAGTACTTTACGTAAAAATATTGCTGCTCGCTAAAGGCGAGCAAAAATCGTGCGCGCAAAAAATAAGCGAGACCGCGAAGGCCGAGCGGTAAAGATGGCGCGGCGAGTGGGTGGGGGCACTCGCGCGCCTGCCCTGAGCTTGTCGAAGGGCTACCTTTGAAATATAGTTCGAATTTTTTCGTAAAGAGACCGCTTTTACTGTTTTCTATTTGGAGAGTGGGCCGGACGGGAAGGCGTCAGTCTTGAAAACTGATACTCGCAAGGGTTAACAGGTTCGACTCCTGTACTCTCCGCAAATTGGGAGTGGATGACCAGAATGGGGAGGCGCTGGCGGCGGAGGGGAGCGCCGCGAGCGCGTCCCAACCGGGAGACGCGTATTTCACTGCCAGCTGGCGATCAGTTAAAAAGAAGTTCGAGCCGACCATTTTCGCCCCGATAGCTAAATCGGGGCCATTCTTTTTTGCGCGCGCGATTTTTCCTATCTCCTGTGCTCTGTTGACGAATTCAGAAAAAGGTTCGAGCCAACTATTTCCTTTGGTCTCAAGTTCTTTAATTTTCTCTTGAATCGTTGTTTTCACTTGAAGAAGTTCATTTTTCTTTTTCTGATATTCCATTGGGTCGATGATCTTGTCTAAGTATCCTTCCAGAAGTCTGTCGATTTTTTCCTCTGAGTCTTTAAGCTGTGCTTTTAGAATTTCAATTTGTCCAGCAGAAAGTGTTTTTTCTATGCTATACCCAAGAATTCGGACAGCATGGTAAGATCCAAAAATTATGGATCAAGATGGTTTAAAACCGAAGAAAATTGTCCGGGTTCATCCACCAGCTTTTAAGGCAAAAGTTGCCCTGGAGGTGATTAAAGGAGAGAAAACATTTGCGGAACTAGCCAGTTTGTACAGTGTCCATCCAACACAAATTAAAAAGTGGAAGGATGTGGCACTCAAAGGATTGGAGGAACTTTTCTCTGACAAGAGAAAACACTGGGAGCGGCAAAGAGAGGAAGACACCGGTGCTCTTTACGAGCAAATTGGAAAGCTAAAAGTCCAACTGGACTTTCTTAAAAAAAGGTGGGCATTTTTGAAAGAGACTAAGGAAATTTCTGTTCGAGAAATTGCCCTTTCGCACATTGAAAAACAAAGTATCGTGCCAATTAAAACTCAGGCAGAACTTTTGGGGATTGCCAGATCAACCGTCTATTACGAACCAAAGCCGGTTAACCCGGAAACACTCCTTGTCATGAAGGCTATTGACGAGATTTACAACGACTGCCCTTTCTATGGCATCGTCAAAGTGACAAAGGAGTTAAAGGGAAGGGAGGAACTTAAAAAAAGAGGTATTGTTGTCAATCACAAACGGACTGGAAGGTTGATGCGGCAGATGGGGCTGGAGGCAATTTATCCTAAACCAAATTTGAGTCTAAACAATTTGCCTCATCCAATTTATCCATATCTTTTAAGAGGGATAAATATTGAGAGGAAAAATCAAGTTTGGGGAACAGATATCACGTTCATCAGATTGAGGTCAGGATTTGCCTATTTAACCGCCTTTATTGACTGGTTTTCTAGATTTGTTTTATCTTGGAAATTGTCTGTTTCACTGGAAGCTGATTTCTGTCTAGAAGCAGCCAGTGAGGCCACCAGAAATTTTGGCCTTCCGGAGATCACTAACAGTGATCAGGGAACCCAGTATACCAGCGTTAGCTATTTAGATTTCTGGAACAACAAAAATGTCAGGCTGTCTATGGACGGACGGGGACGAGCGATGGATAACATTTTTACCGAGAGGCTGTGGCGAAGTTTAAAGTACGAAGAGGTCTATTTAAAAAGTTATGAAACAGTTATCGAGGCAAAAGAGTCTATTGGCCGATCTTTTGATTTTTACAATACCAAACGGATTCACCAGGCTTTGGGTTACAAAACCCCAAGCCAAATCTATTTAGGAGGGAGGTGAAAAATTGGATCTAATTGCTGGCCGTTTACTGTCTTGACAAAGGGGTATACCATAGACCAAGTTAAGTTTGAAAGAGGTGTGGCTGTCTTAGATTTTCCACCAACCTGGTTTGAAGTTTCACCAGACGATGAAGCATTCAAAAAATTGATGATGGAAATTAACGATCTATTAAGTGGCCCAGAACCTAAAGATGGCGAAAATTGTCCGTGGTGCAAATATCGAAGAACATCGCTTCCAATACAGAGTTCACAAAACGATTTAGCTTTTTAGCCATGCTCCAAGATTTTAATGACGCCGTGTTACTATGCTTAAATGGGATTCCGGTTCTGTAGGTCCTAGAGGATCTTGTCTAATTTATATATTTTTTCCACAATAGCGATAGGGGTTTAGCTTTGTTTTTCTTCCAGCTCGAATCTTTAATCTTTTTAAACTCTTCTTCGGACCAAACTTTTAGGCCTAAATCAGAAATGGTCTTTGATAAATATCCAACTATTTTCTTCTTATTTTTTAACTTAGTCATTAATTCTGGAGACGCTTCGGCTTCCCAGTAGTTTCCTATCATTGATCCTTTTTTGATTGACCAAATTATGCCTTCATGAAATACATCGTGTCTTTCTACGAAAGAGAAGAAACCTTCTTTGATTCCCAGGCAAGCAATTATTTCTACGAAGCCCTTTGCATCGGTGTTACATATTTTAAAGCCAACTTCATCATGTGTGGTTTGCAGACCATCGACTTTATCTTTCTTAATAAATTCGAAATATTTGTCTGATTTATTATATTTGATGCGAAAATTAAAAGGCTGATTTCTAAAAAAATCACCAATTGTTCATTTATTGCAATTTCTTTTACCCCTTTTAATCCAAGAATAATTTTCTCTTCGCCCTGCCTTAGTGGCCCTCTTAACTCAATTTCCAATGATTCATTCATAGAATTTCTTAAGTACTGTTCTTGCAATTTGGTCTGATGGACCTTGAATAAAATTTATACGTATTCCTCGGTCAACTAGACCTTCAATAAACGTCATTCTTTTTCTACTTATCTCCAAAGTGTCGAGGGGGGGCATTTGGCTTTCACAGTTGTGAATATATGTTTGTGATGCATTTATCATCCATCTAAGCCAATCGCCCATCTCTGTTAAGGTTTTTCTTCTACCCCATTCTACCACCTTTAAATCTGAGTCGGAACCACAGGCTGATACATAAACCAGTCCGGAAATGTCAGCTCCGGAGGAGTGTTTACCTATTTCTCTTAAGTCCAAGGATGTCCTATTTTCCTTCGACCATGGTTCGCCTACCGGGTCCTCTACAGGCAATTCGGGCAAAAATTTTTTCAGACCCTTGGAACAATACATAATATGACTACCACCTTCTATTCCATTTTCTCCTAACAAGGTGTGCTCTGTCCCAACAATATTAAAACCATATCTAAAACCCAGCGTGCCTGAGAGAAGAGACTTGCCCGAATGAGTTTGCCCAAAAAAAACAACCCCTCTTCCATCCCTTTCGACCGCTGAGGAATGAGCAAGGAATTGCCTGTTTGTTTGTCTATTGGCCTCTAATATAGGCATAACTATCCAGACAAGGTCTCTAGCTAGATATTTATCTTGAGCAAAACAATTTGGAGAATTAAGGCGCGTGTCGCTGTAGGATACTTGGAGATGTTCATCCGTCCAAATATGACTAAATATGTCTTCCCCCGCCCTTATGTCTAAAACTGGTATTTGGGGTTCAAGAACGGGGATATTTTCCTCGACAACCGCACCGGGAATTCTATAGGAAAAATCGGGCGCTTGAGTAATTCTGCTAGAGATGATCTCTGGGGCTCTTAGATTAAGCTTAGCAAGCCCGCTTTTGATTAACGTTGTTGGATTATCTGCATAAATTTCTACCATGGAAGTATTATAGTATAAATTATAAGGAACTGTCAGATTTCACAGCTATAGCTGTGTTAGAGAAGTTGTTTGTAGTTTTTGGCTACTTTTTGAATGCCTCTGATATAAGCGTTAACTATACCTGAATCTTTTCGCTTTGCCCAAACTGGAAGTTTAATTGCATTCTGACAAAATTGTTCCGCTCGTGGGAACTGGCCAGGACTATATGAAAATGGATTGCTCTTGTAGATTGGGAACAGTTCAGAAGGATTTTGAAAAAGAGGTAGCAGATTTAGTGGGGAGGTTGATCCGGGACGATCTGCTTCCACAAGCCCTTCTGCCTGAATTGCTTTGAAAAAAACTTCTATTGGCAGGTTTTGAAATCCCCCTTTTCGATATTGAAATATTAAAGCATACCAAGAAGGCTGTATATTGTTTGCGATTTGAGGCGGAATAAGGTCCGGCACATTTTTTAAGGCTTTTTGTATTTTGTTTGCATATTCGTCTCGTATTGATAAATAGGCATCAAGTTTCTTAAAGGTTTCAAAAGCGAGTGCAATCGCCAATGGATGTGCCCGATATTTTAGTCCCATACCTGTGGTTGCGTATTGATAGAGTGGGTGTGTATTTGGAATTTCTTGCCTGCATCTCTTGTTATAGTGGCCCAAAAGTAAAGCGCGGTAATAAAATTCTTTATTGCTCATTACAAGAATGCCGCCTTCCCCTCCAGTTACATTTTTTGGTCCTTGGAGACTCCAGGCAGCCATGTCTCCGAATGAACCTACAATTTTTCCGTTGATGCGGGCTCCATGAGCATGAGAGCAATCTTCAAGTAAAAGGATATTATTTTTCTTGCTTATCTTAACAATCTTATCCATTTGGCATGGTACGCCCCACATGTGAGTAACTACTATTCCCTTAGTTTTTGGGGTTATTTTCTTTTCAATTTCTGCTGGATCTATATTACCGTTCGAATCACAGTCGCAAAGAATTGGTTTTGCACCTGTAAAAAGAAGGGGGGTAACTGTTGCGAAAAATGTGTATGCTGGGCAGATGACTTCATCTTCGGGACGAAATCCTGCGGCGACAAACATGGAATGGATGGCGGTGGTGCCCGAACTTCATAGTAGTGCAAAATCCCGATTATGATAATTGGCAAAAGAGTTCTCGAATTTTTCAAAAATTCCACTTCGATTGTATATAGAGATGCTTGTATGTAGTTGTTTTAAAACCGCCCGTTCGGCACTTCTTGTGATTGGGGGCCAAATGTAATGGGGACCTTTTAAAGAAAGTGTTTTCGCACCTCCTTTGATGGCGAGTTTATTATTTTGCGCTTTTTTCATACAACAAAGTTTGAGGGCTAACAAACTTGGCTTCAATTTTTGAACGATATGCCGCCTCTATAAAAGCGAGATGTTTAAAGTGAAATTCTGGACCCACAACATTTTCTTCCTCACCCCTGATAACCTTTACAAAATGCTCAATCTGATCTTGAGCAGCAGACGGCCAGTGGTGTTCTCGAAGGAGTGACTCTTGGACATCACCATTTGGAGCACGCCTTTCAATCTTTCCCCGTTCAATATGGATTGAACCTCGGGTCCCATAGACATCAAGATGTTCGGTCTTTGGCGGAATAACACGAGAGACTAGAAGCGAGCCGAAAATGTCTTTATCAGAGTAACGAAAAACAACTTGCGCAGTATCCTCCGCATCATAAACGACCCCTTCTTTGGCGCCACAGGAGGTTTCGGCAAACACGAGATCTGGCAAGCCAAAATACCACATCAAGAGATCAATAATATGATAACCCATATCAATAAGGCAGCCACCACCGGCCAACTCCTTTTTTCCGCGCCAGCCTTCTTCTGGGGAGCTCGTGTAGAATGTATATTTTGCATCGATAAAAAATACTTTGCCAATCTTGTTAATAAATTGAAAAAATGTCGAATAGATTGGATTAAAACGTCGCTGAAGAGTAAGTGAAATAATGACATTGTTCTGTTGTGCAAGTCTTTTAATTTCTTTGGCCTCAAGAAGAGATGTGGCATATGGCTTTTCTTTCAAGATGTGAATCTTGCGCTTAATTGCCTTTTTGACAATGTCAAAATGTAGATAGTGTGGCACGGCAATTATTACAAAATCGAGCTTGTCTAAAGATAGGAGATCTTCGAAGTGCTTGTAAACTGGTATTTTTTTATATTCACTAGAAAATGCTTGTAATTTTTCTTTGTCAATGTCTGCAACTCCTATAAGCTCAACATCTGAAGATGCTAACACGGCCGGTACGTGATCTTTAAGGCCTTGATTTCCTATGCCAATTACTCCCACTTTTAATTTTCCTTTTGATTTCACCATATCTAGTGCTTGACCCGATATTAACATACGTTTTTATATATCGCAAAGTTTCCTAAAACTAATTGGCTTGAAATTTATAAATGAGTATAATGTAAACTCTATGGACTTAGGAAAATATGATCTCGTTCTGGTTGGCAAGGAATCCTTTTGCCAACTCTTCGTTAGCAAATCCCTTGGGCATTTAAAATGTAAAACAATAAATTCGACGACTAAGGAATTTGTCACGGAAGAAAACTGGCCTAAATTACTTAACGAATTGAGAGCCAGTGGAAGAAATTATTTAGGTTTTTTATCGTTCCCAAACTGGTCTCCTTCATGTAATGCTGAGACAATTGCTAAATTTGGGGAATATCTTAAAAATGAGGGTTTGGTATTCGATAAGTACTTTAGTTTGTCCACAGACCAGGCATCATTGGTGGACAATAAATTATCAACATATAAATTTTTAATGACTAGAGATAAGTTAAGAAAGTATGTACCACATTACACCACTAATGATTCAATGAATGATAACGCCGGGCAATTCCCATTGGTGGTCAGAAAATTCTCTGAATCTGGTGGTAGAGGGAGCCAATTAATTTTAAACAAAAATGAATTAGATAAGGTCCGTGGGGAGCGTGGTTTTTTCACTGAATTTATTCGTGGTTTTGAAGTCACTCAGACTATATTAATGCTAGATGGAAACACAATCTATTTCCCGCAGACTTGGAAAGGTGAGACATCTCACGAAATGCTGCATAGCGATCAGAAACCAAAGTTCGCAGGAATTTTCCCTGAGTCGCCAATAGTTAGAAGATTCGTCGGAGAGCTTTCTGAAGAGTTTAGCGGCAATTATTTGATTGCTGTCCAATGCTTAATGTCCATTAACGAAACGGATATTCAATGCAAGATTGTAGAAATAGAATCACGGGTCACAGGAAGTACACCAATTATGGAGGAGGCGGCGGGAGTTTCAATTATTGAAATATTAATAGATTGGTTACTAAAGAAAAAAAGTAAAGGTTATGATGTCAAGCCAATTAGACCAGCTTGTCAGTTCATCTCTTACAGCTCGTTATCTAATAATCTAGAAAGTCCGCTTGTTTTAGAAGTGAAGGATCAACAACAACCTGACCAAAGGATTAGATATAGGATAAGTTTTAGCGCTGACAAGAAACAGGCATTGGTTAGTAAGGCTCGTGATATTGGCAAAAAAATCGCTGACCCGCAGTTCGCAACTAGAATTGAACACGACTTGGAAGTGCTGAAATTAGCAACTTTAAGACCGAAGGCTTAATTGAAAGGATGTGAGCAATTATTTATGAGCACTGAGATTGCACTATTAAACAATTTGTGTTCGATTTTGGATTATTACAGCGTATTACCATGGTAATACGCTAATATAACCGCTTCTTGGGGATATGTTTGTTCCCAATTTGGATTTTCCATCAACTTTCCAACATGCAATCGGCCGAAATGGTGGAAACCGGCCGATTGCGGCCAAATTGGGCGATTTTGGCCGCGCTTGTGTGGCGGCTTCCGCCGCCCCCGCCCTTCCATCGCGATTGACTGAAAGGAGAGCCGCCGACAGAACACCTTCACTTAGGAAATCCTTCCAGGAGGCGGCTCGATACCGCGACGGACGACTCAACGGCCGGCGCCAATGGTTTTGTTCGCGAAGAGCAATATAGATTTTAAATAACAAATCTTCCTTAAGAGTTTGCTCTTCGCCAGAGTTGACTGTTCTTAGGGTACAATTTTGGCGCGGGGGCGATAAGCAGAATTACCCTCGCGAAAACATACAGGCGTAAACGTAGACAATCGGTTTAATGTAGAGGAAAGGGCCGTCAACGAGCGAAGCGAAGTTTAAAACAGGGCGGCCCGCATCGGGCGCCGCAGATGGCGCCGTGGACTTCACAAAGGGGAAATACTGTTGCGCTTGCCCGAGGCCGCCCTTGGTATCAGTTCGAGTTTCCAACATTTTTCGCGGGGGTGCCGCCAACAATTGATTGGGTGGGTGGGTGGGTGCTACAAAATACAGACAGCCTAATTGTTGTATAATTTGCGCGTTCAATGAATTGTGGTCGTTTGTGTTTGTTCGAACGTTCTCTCGTCGTTCGTCGCGCGCGCAAAAAAGAATGTGTGTGCAAAAAAGCGGAGGCCCGCAGCAGCGGGCCGACACTAAGATTAGCGACCCCGCCCGCGGCGGGGGAGCTAACAATATAGCGATTTGAAAGAGGTTCGAATTTTTAAATACAACGACCGCTCTGTTACGGGACGTCTTCCCGCCGTACCGGCGAGGCGGGCTGTACTCTCCGCAAGTCGGTTGTTAGTCCCTATTTACATCCCCAGAGATTCTTCTTATACTGATTTTGGGATGGTGAGAAAAAAGACCATGAATCTGGGCACTTCCAGCCTTCGCTAATGCGACTTGTTAAAATTGCTTTTTTTGCCTCGACTCTTCTTTTTTTGGGAGCACTTTTTTTCCACAAGATCAGCGAGTTTGATCAGGATTTAGGCCGCCATTTGTTGATGGGAAAAATGATCTGGCAACAGGGGGAAGTGCCAAAGGCTAATCTCCTCTCCTATACCTATCCGAATTTTGAGTTTGTTAACAGCCACTGGCTTTCGGAGGCGATTTTCTATCAGGTGGTGAACTTTTTTAACAGCGTTCAGAGTTTGTTGTATTTAAAAACAATTATTCTCGTGGCCAGCTTCGGGTTGACGGTTTATACGGCCTACCGCTTCAGTCGAAGTCTCGCTGCCACAGCATTTTCCCTGGCAATTTTTGTCCCAATTCTTCTTGAGCGAACGGAGATCAGACCAGAGATTTTTTCCTATTTGTTTGTGGCCATATTTCTTTATGTTCTATTGTTAGACAAAAAGAGACTATTTTGGCTTTTACCGATAATTGAGGTCGTCTGGGTGAATGCACATATTTATTTTATCGTCGGCCCGATTCTTCTGGCAATATTTTCTTGGAATCGGAAAGATAGGTGGCCGATGGCGCTACTTGTTTGGCTAACAACACTACTAAATCCCAACGGGCTGGCCGGGGCGACATATCCCTTACATGTGTTTGACAACTATGGCTACACAATTGTGGAGAACCAAAATATTTTCTTCTTAAGAGAGATGGTTTTTAATCCGAACATCTTCTATTTCGGCGTCGCATTTATCCTCTTTGCGGTCAGTTTTATCATGACTGACTGGAAAAAGGTTACGGTCATTACATTGGGACTGGCCTCCCTGGCGTTTTTGCCGGTGATGGCGATTCGGAGTTTCCCTTTCTTTTTTCTTCTGGAGTTGCCGGTTGTAGCTTACAATTTGGCCCATTTAAATCCCCGCGCGCGGAATTTTTTAGACCGGCAGTTGGGAAATTTGAGACCTGTTGTCCCGCAACTTATTGTTGCTCTGGTGATTTTTGTGAATTTGATACGCTGTCTTCGACTGGTGAGCAATGATTATTATTTAACGATTGACTCCACAAAACGATTTGGAGCAGAAGTGCAGGAATCGGGGAAAGGAGCACTGGATTTCATTCAACAAAATGGTTTGCACGGGCCGATTTTTAACAATTTTGATATTGGAAGTTATATCGCCTATCGGCTCTATCCACAGGAAAAAGTCTTTGTTGACGGCCGACCGGAAGCCTATCCGGCGGCTTTTTTTCAGAATTTGTATATTCCGATGCAGCAAAGCGCGGAGAATTTTGAAAAGGTGGACGCAGTCTATAAATTTAAGGTGATTATCTTTGCTCACACCGACGCCACGCCGTGGGGACAGCAGTTTCTGAGTTTTATTATCAAGGATCCGAAATATCAGCTGGTCTATCTGGACGACTACGCGCTGGTGTTTGTCAATAGAGATGCGTTTCCGCAAGCGGCTAAAAATTTTGCGGTTACTCCCCAAGCACTTATTTCTAATGACCAAGCTGATTACTCCGGCCGCAACTTTCTCTCGCTGGCTCAAGTCGCCAGCACTTTTGGCTGGAATGATGGGGCAATCAAGTTTCTGCAGCGAGCATACGCTTTGAACCCTGGTTCTCCTCAGGTTCTGCAAGCAATAGGAATGGCGTATTCTCAAAATCAAACGATGGTGATCCTGGGGCAAAAATATTTAGCAGACTATCATGACAAAACCCGGTTAATTTTGTTTTAAGATTCTTCTTTCGGATGCCACCAAAAAATTAGCTTCGGATTGCCCACTTTACAAGCCAAAAAAATCTTCCTATACTGAGAGTGATGAAGAAAAAATCGTGGAAAAAAGTGATGAATGCTCCCATCAAGCCGCTTAAGCTGGACGGCACAGAGTTTATGGTGCTGACTTTTGTGGCCATTGCCCTGATTCTTTTTTTGGTGTGGCAACTGGGGATGATGCCCAAGTTTTCTTCGGAGGTCCTCGGCATTTCGACAATGCGCTAGCGCCTTTACTTCTTTTGCCAGAAACCGTATAGTGGACTTATGGATGAAGAAAAGCTGGCCGCTGGCGGTCCAGGGTCAAGTCGAACGGGAGTCAAAGATCTTTTTTCCTGGAAGTCACTGAACCGGCCAATGTGGAGCTATTCCCGGGATGTTTTCACCACTTTTGCGGTCATCGCTCTGCTGCTGTCGTTTATTGTCGCTTTCATCCAAGAATTCTTATTAATCGTGGTTGTCTGGGCGGCCTATTTTCTCTTCTACGCTCTTTCGAAAGTTCCGCCAGTCGAAGTCGAACATAAGATTACGACCGAGGGCGTGGTGTCGATGGACAAATCCTATCTCTGGAGCGAACTGGGGCCGTTCTGGTTCACAGAAAAGGGCGACCAAACGGTGCTGCACATTCTCCACAGCAATATCTTCGGCCAACTGATTCTTCTGGTAGACAAAAAGGATAAAGAGAAGATCCGGGACATTTTGGTGGAGTTTTTGCCGTATATTGAGACGCCGCAGAAATCAACAACGGACAAGCTGGCGGATTGGTTTGGCAAGAAATTTCCTCTGGAAAGCATGGTGACACGGAACTTTAAAGCGACGGATACTCCACCAGCTCCCCCATCAGCATCATAGGTGGAATTATACAACTCTGCTCGAACATTTTTTGAACGGAACTGACCGCCTCCGCTTCGCTCCGGCGGAACGCTCGGGCGCGGCGGAATTCCCCCCAC
>Ga0209541_10010552_pt1 | contig 14694 bp, 23 predicted proteins | sample RifCSPlowO2_01_FD_184027 | JGI IMG/M metagenome (GOLD analysis project Ga0209541, IMG submission 184027) | Groundwater microbial communities from Rifle, Colorado - Rifle CSP2_plank lowO2_0.1 (SPAdes) (version 2) | ecosystem: Environmental > Aquatic > Deep subsurface > Groundwater | place... | reverse complement strand
AAAAATAATTATCAAATTACCACCAGCAGTGTCAGTAGCGCCTGTTTTAGAAGCTATGAGCCCGGGAATCTCGCTTGTAATGCTATTCGTATTCTTGGCTGTATGAAGATAATTATCGATGGAAGAGAAGGTGGTCGCAACTTCTCTGGTGGCTACCAATAGTTCTGGTTGATTTGTAAGAACGTATTCCAGAAGCGCGTTCATATCCTTAGCGGTTCCGTAAGCACCCCCCTTCACGTTTGTTTCATCAAGTCCAGTCTCATTCCAGAAATAAGTATTCTTGAGGCCAAGCTTGCTTGCCCTGCGATTCATCTCTCCAACGAAGTCGTTAATAATCTCTGTGGAGGTGGCGTCTGCTCTCGAGATCGCCCCGAGTGAGAGAGCGACGGCGCGCATACCGTCGTTTGAAGATGTAAGTAGTGAGAAATCGAGAATATCTTTGAGCGACCATTTCTCATCTCGGTAGAGACCGCTATCCCCTTCCGCTCTAAGCGCATCCCCATTTATCGTTATGATGCTGTACAAGGGGCTTAAATCTTCGGCTACTAGGGCTGCCATGATTTTGGTCAAAGAAGCGAGTGATAAGCGTGTATTTTCATTTTTGGCAAATAAAACGGTTTTGGTACGAGCATCATAGACGTAGGCGGCTTTGGCCCCGAGAGTAACCTCCGGAAACGATTTTTGGGCAATTCCAGAAGAAATGGGAAGGTCTCCTTTTTGAATCTTTAAGTCGAAAATAAATGAAGCAATAAGCAAAAACGAAAGAGTCATGGCTAAAATTACAAAAAGTCTTATTTCTGGACTGCTGATGATGGAAGGTTGATTATTCATTTTGTTCTGCGGGAACTGTTTTAACAAACTCCTCGATTTTCTTGAAGGCGTTCTCGTACTCCGGCAAATCCTCAAAGCGAGTAATGCCGAGATATTCTAAGAGCTTAAGAGTCGCTTTATAACTATAACTTCTCCCTGTGGCCGCTTGCCCCGCCACGGCGGGGTCCGTGCGTTCTACGAGTCCACGAATGAGAAGAGAGCGGAGAATGAAGCTGGAATTGACCCCGCGAATGTGGTCAATCTCGCGACGAGAAATTGGCCCCCTGTAGAGAATGACGGCAAGAGTCTCGAGACCGGCGCGACCAAGCTCGCGAGACAATTCTTCTTTCTGCAAGTTTTCGATAAGTTCGCTTGTGTCCGGATGTGTACCAAAACTGACATGTTCGCCATCCGAGAGCATCACTATTCCCCGATTTTGGTAAGAATCCTTGAGATTCGAAAGGGCAATTTTCATGGTATCCGGTTTTTCTCCAAGCCATTTCCCTAACTCAACAATCGAGACCGGCTCATTTTTGAAGAGAAGCACCGATTCAATTTTGGATTCCAGATTAAACATGGCTCAAATAAGCTCGCTACACATACATAGGCGCTCGTACAGATTCGCTTTCCATTTCGATATCGCCGTGACCATCTTGAGTCACGCGGATAGCGCCTCGTTTAACAAGCTCAAGAAGTGCGAGAAATCCTACGATGATGGAAACTTTTTTCTCATAAGTCATGTCTCCTTTGGTACCGTGAAAATCTTTGAAATTAATTTTGCTCGCCTGTGAAATTCTCTCTGCCAATCGCTCGATCATCTCCTCAAGACTAATAACCTTTTTAACAATTACTTTCGGCAGTACCTGTTTCCTTGGCAAAGATTCTATCACCCTTTCAAGAGCACTCAGGAGATTCGCGGTATCTGTCTTGGAATCAGGAGAAAAGATTACCAGTGGATTCTTCGCGGGAGTTTTCTCGAATATGATTCTTTTGCCGAATATGCTTTTCAGACCCACTGAAAGCTCTTTAACTCTAGCGTAGAGAGCGAGACGATTCTCCAAGTCATGAATGCTTTCTTCCTCTTCATCGGTAAGTCGAATCTCTGGTAAAAGCGAGCGGGATTTGATGAGCATTAGGGTCGAAGCAACAACAATGAACTCTGCTGACTCGGCTATCGGAAACTCTTCATGTTCCTCGATGTAGTGTACGAAGTCATCCGTGACTTGAGACAATGAGACGTCGTTTACAAAAAGCTTTCTCTTAGTCACCAGTTCAAGAAGAAGGTCCAAAGGACCTTCAAAAACTTCCGTTTTTACTGTATATGAGCCTTTTTTCACCCTGCTATTATAGCCTTTTAAACTGCCATTTTCAACGAATTAGGGATTCAATCTATTGACATCGCGTGGAACGAAGGTCGCTTCGCGGACGTTGGGGAGGTCGAGAATCTTCATGATGAAACGGCCGGGACCGATACCTGCCCCACCGTGAGGCGGACAGCCATAGCGAAAGAAATTTAGATAATCTTTAAGAGAGTCTAAATCCAGACCCTTTTCTTTCGCCTGACTCTCAAGAATCTCCGGTCGATGTTCACGCTGGGCGAGAGTCGTTACTTCAATACCCCTGTAGAGAAGGTCTGCTCTTCGGCTTCTATCCGAACCCTCCTCTAGGCGCATATGATAAAAAGCACTCTTGGACTTGTGGTAATCGGTGATAAAAACGAATTCATGTCCACGTTCAGTGAGCACGTATTCCGAAATGGCGCGCTCTTCTTCCGGAGATAGGTCATATTTTTCAGGACCGGTAATATTAAGTTTTGCCAAAACTTTCTTCGCCTCCACCATTGTCATTCTTGGGAAAGGTTGGGTTGGAACCGTGATACCCAGATCGGGGAATTTTTCTAAAAGCTGTTTAAATCCGACGATAATCATCCCCTCTTCCGCATCCATAACGTCATGATGATTCTTAATGTAGGATATCTCGAAGTCCCAACCGGTAAACTCGGTGAGGTGGCGAGTAGTGAATGACGGTTCGGCGCGAAACACCGGAGAAACCATAAAGATTTTTTCGAATCCAGCCGCCATGGCCATCTGTTTGTAGAACTGGGGAGACTGCGCCAGATACGCCTTGCGGTCGAAATAATTAACTTCAAAGACCTCCGACCCGCTCTCACTCGGCGTGCTCATAAATGCCGGCGGATAGAGCTGAATGAAATTATTTTCATCCCAGTACTTCCTCCAACCCTTCTCAAACTCTGTCCAAACTTTGAAAATCTTTGCCTTCTCGGGCTTCCTTAAATCAAGCCAGCGGTAATCAAGGCGTATGGGGAGATCTGTCTCTTCGGAGCCTTTTGTGACCACTGGTATGGGTAACTCTGGCTCCGCGCGGGAGAGTACCTCAATCCTAGTCGGATGCATTTCAACACCGCCCGGAGCATTCTTCTCTTTTTTCATTTCTCCGGTCGCCCTGATAACTGACTCTAGAGACAAATTCTTCGCCGTTTCAAATTCTGAATTGTCCGCCGTGACTACGATTTGAGTCAGACCTTTCAAGTTGCGTATAATTACAAAAATTATTTTAGATTGCGCCCGCAGGGCATGTACAAATCCCTCTATCATGATAATTTCAATCCTACCTTCTCCCTCACTTCTTCCATTTTATTTTCAGCTCGTTCCCTGGCGACCTTACCACCCGCCTTGAGTACTTCAAGTACTGCACTCGAATCTTTCTCAAGCGCTTTCCTATTCTTTCGCATAGGTGTGATAAATTTTTTCACATCTTCTATAAGCGCCTCTTTGAGTTCCTTATACTGCCCTTTCTTTTCTGTATATAAATTATCAAGAAACTTTTTGTCTCTAAACAGAGCATGAATGGCGTACACATTTTTAGGCATTCCTGAAGAAGAATCAGTGACTATACTCATCACTGCCTTGGTGATTTCGGCATCCGTTGCAAAAAGTTCTATGGTGTTATTGTAGCTCTTGCTCATCTTTTTCCCATCAGTACCGGGCACAGTAGCCATATCTTCTAGTATAAGGGGTTCCGGTAATTTGAACGTTTCTCCGAAAATATTGTTAAACTTTTGCGCTATGTCGCGAGCAATCTCGACGTGTTGCTTCTGGTCTGCCCCCACAGGTACCACATCAGCGTCTTGGATAAGGATGTCCGCCGCCATGAGAAGTGGATAGTCGAAGACGCCAACGTTAATTTCCTTGTTTTTCGCCTCTGCATCTTTGAAGGCGTGAGCACGCATAAGATACGGCATAGTGGTGAGACAGTTGAAAATCCATGCAAGTTCCGTAACTTGTGGCACATCGGATTGCTTATAGATAACAGTCTTTTTGGGATCAAGACCAGTAGCTAAATAATCAAGCACAACGCCCATGCTATTTTCCCTTAACTCCTCCCTATTCTGAACAGTAGTAAGGGCATGGAGGTCCGCAATAAAAATGTAACATTGGTACGAATTTTGGAGTTCAACAAACTGCTTTATCGCGCCAAAGTAATTGCCGATGTGTGGCCTCCCTGTCGGCTTGACTCCAGAAACTAGCACTTTTTTATCTGACATATCTAATATCATAGCAGTTTTAAAACCCTTTTTAAACTTTCCATACTCACCAAACTTTATTCTCTTATTCGCACAAATTTGACTGTGAAAAAATGTCAATAGAAAAAGGGCTCTTGAACAGTTAAATAGCTGAACATGAGCCCTCTAGATGTCTCCCCCTTCGAGATTGGCATACTTTTCACGATGATATTCATCGTGCAACGACTCATTCATCTCATTAAATGAGAACGTTGTTATTTGTATCTCGAAAGAAACCCTGTTCCTGTATGCGATAACCTGAAGCAATCTCAGGCTTTTGCCGTCTAGGTGTGGCTTGTCTGGACGAGTTTTCGGCTTCGCTATATAATCGTGACCAATGGAAGCACCAAATGCTTCAATGAGCTTGTGCTGAACAGCATAAGCTTCCTCAGTGGACAAAGTAAGGACTCGAAAACCATACACATCATGGATGTCAAAAATAGATTTTGCGCTTTTTAAAATCATCTTTTTCGCAAGGGTGTCTGCATCTTTAATTCGATAACGAATTTGCGGTTGCTGGGATACCCTCTCGGCTAGACAAAGAATCTCTTCAGCGAGTACTTCAATAGGGCAATCTATAGCTCTTTTGTATGAAAGGAGCAATTTCTGGCTCATTTACTGAATCTCCTATAGCCTCAAGTTGTGTCTGCGGACATCTTACTTAGAAAGTCTTTGATATGTCAATGATAAATATTTTGGATATGTTGAATTTGCTTAAAAAATGTTTTTAAACTTTGAACAGTATCTGATATGATCGAAATATTTTTTTGTATGTTGCAGTGGCTGGGTGATTACTAAGCCTAGATTGCAAAATATCCAAAATTTCTTCGTAGTACCACAAATATTCCAATAAAGAACCACCAAATAATTTATCCACATTTTTTCTTTTTGAAGACATCATGGCTCCAAAATATGCCTGCATATTGTTTATCTTATCTACAGCAATGATAATAAGTGCATCTTGCGAAGCTTTTTTTATTTTTTTTATATAAGCCCGCTTTTTGTTTATCCATGTTTGGTGTTTTTGGAGGTGTATTGCTGGTGAACTTACTTCATTCACTATTTTTGTGATTCGTTTTCCAAACAACTTGGTCAACTCCTTTGTTGTAACATCGCAATCTTCTAAAACATCGTGCAGAACGGCTGCGGCTACAGTTTCTGGGTTAGTTGAGAATTCAATCACTCCCATAGCCACCAAAGTTGGATGAGCGAAATAAGGAACTCTCGTACCTCTTCTATATTGCCCATCATGTTTCTCAGCGGCAAAATATATTGCCTTCTTTATAAGTGGTGACGTGAACATGTTTAGATACTTTTTTGACATACGATTACTGGTGATTAGAGTTCCTGTTAAGAATGTTTATTTGCCTATTTTTAATAAATTCCTTACACAAAGGGATAGAAGATTCCCAGAATGCTAGTGCTTCTTCCTTATTAAAACCTATCCCACCAAATAAAGATTTGTTTTCAAGTGAGTTAGAACTTATACCGTACCGTTCCAAAATGTCTTTTACTTCTTGTTCTGTTTTTTCTATTACTGGGGTCAGATACGAAATACTATAATATTTCAAAAATTCTTTAGTAAGAGTAACAAAATTACTGCCCTGTTCAATATAGCGTTCTTTCTTTGATTGATAGCCTGAGTAACCAGAAGCTATGATATCAATATTGTTTTTCAAACAAAAACATATTGCACTTGTATGCACGGCAAGGGCAAGGGCGATAGGATAGACAACATGTTCCTTGTTTATTTTCTCTAGAGCCAGTTTCCTGATTAAGTAAGCATTGCTTTCAATAATCCTCTGATCATTAATGCTGTTCGGAAATGCTCTTGTAAGTTCTAGATGTCGAATATCAGGCGCAGAATCCCCTCGTGGCCCTGTCAATTCTGAAAAACCAGCTTGGTATGTGAATAGTTTAACTTTGTAGCCTGACACTGCTAACTCTACAGCTGTAGATGACGAATCCCTACCACCAGAAAACAACACTAGTACTTCCTTGTGGATACTCATGGTGTTTATAATACCAATTTTAGGGGCTTTATGTACTAATCGACTATAATTTTTGAACTGGTTCCTTTAAGCCCCTTATCTATCTCTTTCTCTGAAAGATGCATGGATGATAATCGCGGGTCGCAATAGTGGCGACTTTTTTGATCTTTCCACCCTTCATTTCGAGTACAAGTACAAGAGGTGTACGATACTTCTTTCCGGTTTCTGGATCTGGATAACTTTCGACGAGTTCTACAATCACGAGGTTATTCCCTTCCGCAATATTTCGGATATCGTACTTCCTGCCCTTGATTGAATACATCTCTTTCATCTCTCGCGTAATATTCTTACCAGTGCTCGGGAACAATTCATCACCCCGTTGGTACATCCAGGTCATCGAGTAATCATCTGTCATCTTGTCAAATGCCGCGACCACGGCACCATCCACTTCATTTTTAAAAATCTCGAGTACAATTTGAATATTTTTGCTTATTTTCTTCACGCATTCATTTTACCATTCGCGCGAATTAAACTATAGATCAATAAACTCTTCTGCTCGCTAACTTATAGACATCTTTGCGATTAGCGATAACTAATATCTTTACTTCGTGACCATCTATTGAGAATACAACGCGCCAGTCTCCTACTCTAAGCTTCCACAGTTGTCTCAAACTTCCACGCAAGGGCACACCATATAGCACAGGACTAGTAGATAGCTTGGCCTCTATCGCCGATCTCACTCTCTTGGCCTCCAAAGTACTGAGATTGGGAATATCTTTTTTACTACAGTTGAGTGATAGAGAATCTTCCAATTATTTCCAAACTTTTTCATGAGAAAGATAGCGCGCTTTTTGAGAAAAACGTTCGGCTGCAATAGACCCGAGAGAAAAATCTTCTTCAATTTCTAGTGCAAGACGCAAGAGTTCAGCAGCCTTGGTGGTAACTGGTAGGCTATCCCTTTTGGCGGCACGAACTAACGCCTCTTCGACATCAACATCAGCAGTTATATTAATTCTCTTTTTTGTAGTAGACATGCTTTAAGTGTAACAAAAGTGTAACTCTAGGTCAACTGGGTAGTAACCGGCAACTCCATGTAGAAAGTAGAGCCCTTGTTTACTCCGGCGGATTCGGCCTAAAGGTAACTTAACATGTTATACGAAACTAGAAAATCAAACATTAATATACTTCATCATGCGAACCAATATCGACGAATCTTATCTCCTCATTATTGAGCAGAAAAATGATTCTGTATTTGTGAGCAATGTTAGATGCAAAACATTCTTTGAGTGCCCCAGAAAGCATGTGAGTTCTTAAGCCCTGATCAAAAGGGTTACTAATAATCCTATCAAGAGTCACTTTTACGTGTTCTGAAAGATCTGGGTGAGATTTCAAGAATACTACTAATCTTCTATCGAATCTAGAAGTGGTATATGCTTTTCTCATCAATATCAAACTTTCAATCTCTTGAATAAAGAAGAAGCTGAAGTAAAACGCTTCACTTTTCCAGATTTTGCTTCAAGCAAACTCAAAACAGCGTAGAGTTCGTTGCTTTTTGCCATTGCCTTACGAGCATACTTTGCGCTTTCGCTAGCCATCTTCTCGATTTTCTTGATTTCCTTAGTAGTCATATGTTTGGATATCATACCATACAATGGTAGTCTTATCCACCCAATCTTTAACTAACTCACCGACAACTTCAGGTAGAAAGTGGAACCTTTGTTGAGACCAGCGGATTCGACCCAGACATGGCCCTTGTGCGCCTCTACCTCGTCTTTAAAAACATCGAGTACGGCCATAATATTTTTACTTTTTCCTTTGTTTTTCATAACTTTAGTGAATTATAAAAAGATTTTATTTCATCTATAAGCATATTTTCAACGCCCAAACCACCAGTTGATATTGGCCCACAGAATTGAATAATGGGAGATTCAAGGGTGTCAATATCTTTTAAGGCTTTATTTGCGAGTGATTTCAGTGCAATTTTGTAATCTTGACTATTCATTATAGTAAACGTACTATAACACAACACCATAAAAAATCATGGTTTCTTTGAAAGAAAATTCAAGTGTAGAAGAAGAAATCAAGATCAGGGTCTCTGATGTTCCCTCGATACTTAATAAAATAAGAAATGTAAGCAAATATTCCAGGACTGAATATATAAGAGATATCATTTATGGCGCAGACGACAAGAAAAAAATTCGTTTACGTATACAAGATAATTTTGAATTTCAATCTCTGAATGCAATTTACAAATACAAAGTCTCGGTACAGGATGGAATTAAAAAAGAAATAGAAGAAATAATATATAAAGGCAACTCAAAAGAAGAGGCTTTATCGATGATCTCGCTACAAGGTAACTTTAAAGAAGAAAATTCTTATGAAAAAATACGTATTATCTTTTTTGATGAGCACAATACTGAAATTACCCTTGACATTTATCCTTATGGTTGCTGGATAGAGATTGAGGGCAAACCCAAGGACATACACAGAGTTGCAAGCGGTTTAGGGTATACCCCTAAGGATTATATTACCGCAGGAGCAGATGACCTTTATCTGGAATGGATTAAAAAGCATAATCTCCCAGAGATGTGGGATGTGAGGTTTGGGTTAACTGGAAAAAAATAAAATAAATAACTTTCCGGCTTATTTATTACAATTATATTATGAAAAACTTTCACTCACTCCTTAAGCTTCTTGAAAAAGATCAAGTTGGTATTCGTCAATACAAGGGTGAGAAAATTAATGCTGACGAATACAAAAAAATAAACAAAGAAGTTGTTGATGAATTTAAGAAATATATAAAGAATCAAGGATTTCCGTTCAAAAATTTATATGGACAAGATGTATATAAGGCAGCCGTCGTCTTGACGCTTCACGCTGATAATAATTTTCTAGAGAGTATTTTCGAAGTTATTAAAAAAGCTGGGGAAGACAAAGTTGATATTAAAGACAAAGCCTATTTTATAGACAGAATTCTGGTTTACAAAGGAAAACCTCAAAAATATGGAACTCAATTTAAAGTTGGTGCAGGTGGATTAATGGAACTATACTCTATTGATGATCCTGATAACGTAAATACAAGAAGGGCTGAACTTGGACTTGAACCTATGGAAGAATACAAAAAGAGGGCACAAGAACAAGGTTAGATTTATACTACTACTGTACCGGTAACTCCATGTAGAAAGTGGAGCCTTTGTTTACTCCGGCGGACTCTGCCCAGACACGGCCTTTGTGCGCTTCCACCTTATGGCCTTTGACAATAACTGATAACTTGTTTAATATCATTGGCGGAAAGAGCCGAATATTTGACCTTGATTATTTGTTCAAACATACCCAAATGGAGACCGTGAGATGAATATAGCTCTTGCATATTCGAGACTTCCGGACATTGACCGTGTCAGACCGAAAACGAAGGAAGATGATGGTCTTTTTCGTGAGCTCGCTGGTGTGCTTGAGAGGCACAACGCTCTGGATCGGTTCGGCATCAATCTCTTGCACACGCACTTCCCAATCAACGAGGGGGAGGTCCTGCTCGAAACCACTGATCGTAAGACACGGGAGCAGGTTATCAGACCTGTCTCACTCGATGCTATCCAGCGCCAGGGCATTCTCGAGACAAGCTGGCGTTTGGGGCCCAACGGGGATGTCCGCATGGCGTGTCATTGCCTAATGACGCCGGACGGCTCGTCTCATCAGGGCCACTACGAGACGTAAAATAACTTTTCGCCACCACACTATATTAAAGGCTAGTGATCTTCGGATCACTAGCCTTTTTGTAAAAATCCAGCCATATTCTTTCTCTAGCTTTATTGTTTATGCTTCAAAACAGAAACAAAGATGTGTTCGTGAGGAAAGAAATACACGCCATTTGAAAAGTATTTTGTTTTAAGAAGCTTTTTCAAAAACTTTATACAAGCCTCTTTCTTAGATTTTTTAGGGCCTATAGATTTGAGTGCTAAGTTTATTATTTCATCAATATTTTCTGATTGAAATCTGCTAACAGCGCGATGAATTTTTACTTTGCCGTAGATATTCAAAATATTCAACATCACACGGTAAAGTTTCTCGTCGTTGCTTTTTAAATCCTTGCCACTTCTCCACTTATTTCTTAAATTACGCAGTTCTCCGTGTTGCCCCTTAAATGTGATTATTAATAAAACTCCCTTATCATTTAGCGAATTCCATGCTGTTTTTAAAAATGTTTTATATAATTTTTTATTTTCTGGAATAGAGTGTGAGGCTAAAACCATGTCAAATCTTTTACCTATTTTTTTAGGAAACCTAGTACATCTGACTTTCAAACCTAGTGCTTTGAAGTTTTTAGCCCGTTTTTTATTGCTTTCTATTGCAAAATATTGAGAGACTCTGTTGGCTAATTTTTTAGCTAATACCCCATCCCCCGCCCCTATATCAAGCAATGATTTAACTTTGTAATCCTTTATATATGAAGAAATTTCTCTAAAAAGAACATCTTTTTGGTCTGATGTTATCATCTTAGCTCACCGGTAACTCCATGTAGAAAGTAGAGCCCTTGTTTACTCCCGCGGACTCGGCCCAGACGCGGCCCTTGTGCGCTTCTACTACGCCCCTAACGAACGAGAGACCGAAGCCGGTTGAGTTTACGTTGACTTTGAGCGAATCCTTGTCCCTGCCGCCATTGGTGAAGAGCTTGGGTTTAAGTTCGTCCGATATACCAACACCAGTATCTTTTACTACAAGTAGAATTTTTTTATTGTCAGTTGCCTGCCCGTCCCTGTTCGGCAGGCGGGTTAGTTGTAGGTTGATGGTTCCTCTCGGCGTATAGTGAATAGAATTATCAATCAAATTTTTGACCGCTTGGCCGAGTTGGGCCTTATCGCCTTTGCAGTTGTAGTCGCCTTCAGCCGTGTTTATTTCAAACGACAACCCCCTCTCTTTCGCCATCTTTTTCTGCTCCTCCGCCACTTCCAGCACCAGCGCCTTAAAGTTTACCGGCTCCATATTATAGGCATAGGAGCCCTTTTCAATATTGGCGGCATCAAGAAAATCAGCAACAAAGCCCACCCCTTCCGTTAGCGACTTAAAGCCTTCTTCAAGCATTGGTTTAGCGGGCTCCGGTATCGGTCCGTACTCTGGCTCGGTCAAAAGTTCGGAGAAGATATCGCGCGCCTTCGCCAAATAGCCTTTAATCTGGTGATTTATAATATGTATCAAATTCGCCTGCCCCTCATTGGCCACTTCAAGCTCTTGATTCAATTTTTCAACCTGTTTATACAAACGTACTACTTCAAGATTTTGCCTATACAGACTCTCTGTAACTTTCTTATACTCCTCACTGGAGATCTGAGTATTTACATCACTATCTGTCATGGTCTTACTTCAAGCTAGAAGGTACTTCTGCAGGAGAAAGATTGGCTACCAAAGAAGCCGCGGCTTCTTTGCAAACCTCGCGGGAAGCAAGACCGAAAATTCTTTCATATTGGGCAACAAGTTTATCTATAACATTCTTAGGATCTCCATATTCAAAATTAATCTCCCCTTTTTCTTCAGAAATAATCTTGAGTCCTTGAACTTTACGTGCTTCACCCCAAGCCAAAGGTCCAATAATAAGCTCTTGCTCTTTTATGATTTTTACGACTATTTGCGGAAACTGCGTTGTCGGGTTCATAATTTTAACTATCTTTGATTTTATAAAACACTGATCCCAGTTGAATAAGGCTTAGTGACATAATAAAGTAAGAAATTAAGTACATATAATCGTTTACGTTGCCCACATACCAAGTTTCGGCTGTCGCCTGATATAGAAAAACAAAATCTGAAAATGATTGAAAGATTAAGGCAAAAATAAGAAATAATATGGGTTTTTTAAGTATTCCGCCAAGGATATTTCTACTAACAAGCAATGATAAAATTGCGATAGAAACATAAAATGCCTGGCCAAGTGGGTAACCAAAGTCCAAAAATATATGTATCTTTTCTGACCAATCAAATTCGTGTCCTCTCAAGAAAAGTATGTACGAAACTATGAGCATAGAAGCTGGGATAATAAAAGCCCATATTTTGTTATGTACCTTTTTTATGGAAAAACTAAAGCCGCTAAGTTTGGATAACAAAATAACACCATAGATATAAGCAACCACGCTTCCAAAAAAACCAATATCACCAATCCCAGGATATGGAGGGGACTCTACATCATTGAAAAAAACATAATAACTGCTATAAATCTGCCCAAAGAATTGGAGAAAAAGACCAATTGATAAGACCACCATAGTCTTGCCTAGTAAACTTTTGTAACCGCCCCACTTTTTTGAAATAACTACCCCAACTATTCCAGCATATAAAGCCAGAAACCCGTAAGTGTGCCCCCACAACTGTCTTAAGTCCCTAGTAGACTCTACATCAAACTGCTGAATATATAGCCAGACAATTGAAAAAACAACAAAAAAGACAATTGGGAATATATATATGAATTTACCTTTTACAAATTTATCCCTCATTGCTTGTTATTATAGCATTTTTAGCTAGTGGTATGTCAACTTGTATTTTTTAAGGAATTGAGTTGGGCGAAATCTAGTCTTTGCATCGCGTAAATTTTCCATTCCCAGGTCCTGTTCGTAGTTAAAAATAAGCTTTTTAAAGGAGAAAAGTACTTCTGCGTTCTTTTTCATTAGAAACGAATTGATACCCACGAAAGACTTATTTACTTTTGATGCATGGGCTACCACGTATTCTGATTTGGTTAATTCATTTATAAAAAAACCTATCAATTTTCCGTTTGAGAAAACACCAACACCCACCAAATAACAATTATTAATTGCTAGTAGCAACCTGCTAATCGCAACCTCCTCATGGGACTCAAAAATTCCTTCTAACTCAATTTTTTTCTTTAACCACTCAAGAGAAAGATTAATGATATCACCTTGAATGTTTTTGTCTTTTAGGTCAATAATTTTGGTTTCAGCACTCGGATAACTTCTCAAGAAAATAGCAACTTGGTTTCTTTTTCTTACAAATTTACTACCCTCTAAGTTTTTTAATTCTGGGATAGAATATAAGTAATCAAAATGGTCTCTATCTTCTTCTGCCCTAAATTTATTCGGATCCAGCCCCGTCAGAGAATCTTCGGGTACCAACTTTAATTGTAATTTAAGCCCTTCTTTTTTTGAAAGTTCTAATAACTCTTTTGTTGTTTCATTGACTTTGTTGTTCCCCAAAAAAGAATAAAATGGCTCACCTGTTAGATAATCAGTAAAACGGACAACTAAATTACCATACCTTTGCGATATGCGCATTTCTCCTTTTATGTCCCAAGACCACATAGACACAAAATTAAAATCCGAATACGGCGGATACTTTACATTTATTTTTTCTATCTCTTCTTTATCTGTGAGCTCTAGTTTTTTAAATTTTGGAAAATGAGGAATCATAAGTAAAAAATAAGAGAGTACTAAAATGTGGTATTCGCACTTACATGTGGCCGTAAGAACAATGGAAATCGAATTAGTGTAGCAACAATGAGGGTAAGAAGGGCAAGGTATATGGGATAAGAAGCATTAGCATAATCCCATTGTTCGATGGCGAAGAGGTTTAAAACATTAGCTACAAATCCCAAATACCATGCGGGAGCATAGTCAGCTCGAGGATTTTTCCAAACTGTTACTATGAGAGGAATGGCTCCTAGGATATCGATAAGAAGCGTAAATGTCAGAGTAGCTAGAGGAGATTGATATATAAACCAGAGAATAAAGATAAGACTCACACCCACGAGTGCAACTTTTTCTACCCATGACCAGTATCCAGGCTCACCAAATTTAAGGAGAAAGAGAAAAATCGCTACGACCCCGAATAGATATACAAGGGGTACCCATATACTTGTTACAATTCCATTTAATTCGTAATAACTAAAGAAAAGTAAGATATTTACCAATATCCAGATTCCCCATGTAACCCTGTTGGAAGATACCTTACCCATTACTATTGCCACTAAGTAAATCACTAGACCTATTGTGAGAATCACTCCCGCTGCATAACCTGAAATTCCAGCTATACTCATATGTAAAAGCTTAAATATTATTCTGTGGATAACGCGTACCTCTCTTTATAAAATTTTTTTCCATATCTTTTAACCTGAAAACTTGAGAAAAATAATCAGAAATAAAATCAATATCCATATCATTCTTGCAGCTGTATACATCTATACTTACGAAACCTCTATCAGGAAAAGTATGAATACTGATATGGCTCTCCATAATTACCACAAATCCGCTCCAACCACCGGGATCTTTATTGTCATTACCTGGTGCAAAATAAATGTGGGGTTTTCCCAAAATT